>SDBU01001278.1_pt1 | contig 36527 bp, 29 predicted proteins | sample 2277071 | NCBI WGS metagenome assembly SDBU01 (sample SAMN10397929, study PRJNA504765) | marine sediment metagenome | isolation source: marine sediment core GS08_GC12, 126 cmbsf | place: Arctic Ocean: Gakkel Ridge, Loki's castle | collected 2008 | reverse complement strand
TTGAGAATAGAAAACTAAAAATTATTGATAATAGAATTATTTTTTTTCTCATTTTTTAAAATCCTTAATTTCTTTTAATGCTTTTTCAACAACAAGCATTGAAAAGTATTTTCCTTCGTTTTGGTAATTTTTATCTATATATTTTTCAAAAGAGATTAGATTTTTATTGTTTTGCTTCTCATTTAATTTTTTTGAGTTAGCAATAAGTGAGTTATATTTTTTTAATAAAAGATTCTTTTTCGACATTATAGATACTTTAGAAAATAGATCATCTAAAAGCTCAAAAGATTTAAAACTATCTATAAAAATTTTGTAGTTATCTACTACATCTTCTTTTTTGCTAGCAGCTGTAAGAACATATGCAATTTTGTCTTTTATTAATATAAGTTGCAGAATTTTATAATCTATTGAGTGAACAGTTTTAGAAACTTCCGATAGAGTTGCTGTTCCATTTAATAGATCTAGTGGGCCAAGGATTTTATATGTAATATTAGGATCGATTTCATGTTCTCTTTTAGCAGCAGATGTATATTCATCTAATGAAAGATCGGTCTCTTGGGTAGATAAGATAATAGTTGGTCTGCAAATAGCTTTTTCATTTTTCGCAAATATAACTTTTATGTATTTTGTATAGGTATTTGGATTTGTTATTACCCAATCTTTAGGAGGTATAAAAAATGCAGTTTTTTCTTCAGCAAATATTTTGATAGAAAGAAATATTAAAATTAAAAAAAATATTTTTTTCATTTTAACTAGAATGTGCTGTTGAAGTTGAAGAATCAATTAAAATTGCAGCAACTCCCATTCCAGCTACTAATAAAACTCCCCAAAATACCATTGAAATAGCTGTTGAATGATATGATCCTGCAGAAGCAGCTTCTGCATTTATTCTGCTAGACTCAGCGCTTTGAGCTGAGGCATTTGTTGAAAACAAACAAAAACAAACAATTAAGAATATCGAAAGTATTTTTTTTCTCATGAAAGTGATTGTACCTTTTTTAAAAAATTATTCATATCATTTTTACTCTCTTCAATGTTTTTTAGGCAATTTTATTTTTTTTTATCAAATATTTTGAAGATCCTTAGATTATTTCAAATTTTATTCCCAAAAAAAGAAATTCTCTATATAATTTAACATAGATGTAACTTTAGTTTTTAGGAAAATATCATGGATAAGTTAGAAAGCGGTGAAGATAAAATTCAAAAAATTTGTGAATCTATAAGAAATGAGACTCTATTGCCAGCGAGAGAACAAGCAAAAGAGATAGTAGAAAATGCTCATATCCAATCAGATTTGATTATAAAAAAAGCTCATAAAGAAAAAGAGAGGATGATATCTCAGGCAAAAAAAGAGATTGAAAAAGAGAGAAAAATATTTGATTCTGCTTTGAATTTAGCTACTCGGCAAGCTTTAGAGGTTTTGAAGCAAAAAATTGAAAATGAACTATTTTCTAAAAATTTAAAAGATGTGATCGTGAGTGAGACAAAGGATCCAAAAGTTATAGCAAATTTAATAAATGTTTTAGTTAAGACTATTGAGAAATTTGGAATTGATGCAGATGTTAGCGTATATATCCCAAAAGAGGTAGATGTAAAAGAGATAAATAAGCTTTTGTTAAAAGAGGCTGTAAGTAAGTTAAAAGAAAAAGAAGTTTTACTAGGGGATTTTGAAGGTGGGATCAAACTAAAAATCCATGATAAAGAGATAACGATAGATATCTCAAATGATGCTATAAAAAATTTAGTTGCAGACTATTTAAGAGCAGATTTTCGTTCTTTAATTTTTAATATATAAATTTATGAAATATTACTATTTAGCAGCAGCTCTTCCAACTATTTCTTTAAAAGCTAAACCAGATATTACTTTCGAAGAGCTAAAATTTATGTTAAAAGTGAATTTAAGTGATAGTGATTTAGAGAAAGCTAAAATATTTAAAATATTTATTGATGTTACTAATTTGAGACTTCTTTGGCTAAATAAAGAGATAGATCCAAGAGGAAACTTGAATACAGCTGAATTGGAAGATGCAATTTTGATAAAAGATTTTTTTGATGATTTTGTTTTTGATTTTTTAGATAGATATGAAAAAACAGAAGATAGATTAAAGTATTTTTCTTTTTTGGTAGCTTCTTTTTTTAATAATATAAAAAGCACGCAAAAAGATTTTTTAAAATTTTATTTTAAGTTTGAAAGAGAACTAAGACTTATCACTACTGCGCTTAGAGCTAAAAAGTTGAATAGAGATATTTTAAAAGAATTGCAATTTGAAGATTTTACTGACGATTTTGTCGCATATATTTTAGCGCAAAAAGATCAAGATAGCTTTGAGCCTCCACATGAGTATCACAAAGTAAAAAAAATATATAAAAAACATATAAATGATCCGAAAAAACTACATCTAGATCTTTTAAAATATAAATTTAATCAAATAGAAATATTTTCAGAAAAAAAACCATTTTCAATCGATCAGATACTCTCTTATGCAGCTCTACTTATTATAGTAGAGGATTTTTATAAATTAAGTGAAGAGATTGGAAGAGAAAAAATAGAAAATTTATAAAGGGAAAAAAATGGAAAAAAAAGCAACAGGAACAGTTATAAAAGCTTTCGGAAATCTACTTCATGTTCTTTTTGAAGGTGATATAAAACAAGGTGAAGTCTCTTTTGTCAAACTTGGAAGTAGATTATTTGCATCAGAGGTAATAGAAATAGCGTCTAATGTTGCTAAAATTCAGGTTTTTGAAGATACAAGTGGTATTAAAGTAAATGCAGAAGTTGAATTCTCTTCTCATCTTTTGGAAGCAGAGCTAGGGCCAGGTCTTTTAACATCGATTTATGATGGACTTCAAAACCCTTTAGAGAAAATTGCAGAAAAAGCAGGTTTTTTCTTATCTCGAGGGCTTTATTTAAATGCATTAGATAGAGACAAAAAATGGGACTTTGTATCGAAAATAAAAGTTGGCACAAAAGTTAAAAGAGGAGATTTTTTAGGAGAGGTAAAAGAGAGTCATTTTAATCATCAAATTATGGTTCCATTTGCAAATAGAGGTGAGCTTGAAATTACATGGGTAGCAAAAAATGGATCTTATACAATTGAAGAGACGATTGTAAAAGCAAAAGATGCAAATGGAAAAGAGCTAAACATTTCAATGCTTCAAAGATGGCCAATTAAAATGCCACTTATTGAGGGAAAAAGACAAAGTCCTTCTAAAATGATGACAACTGGCATGAGAATTTTAGATACACCTTTTCCTGTTTTAAAAGGTGGCACTTTTTGTACGCCAGGGCCTTTTGGCGCAGGCAAAACAGTTCTTCAACACCACTTAGCAAAACATACAGATGTAGATATAGTAATAGTAGCTGCATGTGGAGAGAGAGCAGGTGAGGTTGTTGAAGTTTTAAGAGAGTTTCCAAGGCTTATAGATAGTAAAACAAATGAACCTCTCATTAATCGTACAGTTATTATTTGTAATACTTCTTCTATGCCCGTAGCTGCGAGAGAAGCATCTGTTTATATGGCGGTTACCATCGCTGAGTACTATCGTCAAATGGGACTCGATATTTTAGTTTTAGCTGACTCTACATCTAGATGGGCGCAAGCGATGAGAGAGATGTCGGGAAGATTAGAAGAGATTCCAGGAGAAGAGGCTTTTCCAGCGTACTTAGCATCTAGAATAGCTGCTTTTTATGAAAGAGCAGGAGCTATTGAAATTAAAAATAAAAAATTAGGATCTTTAACAATTGGTGGAGCTGTATCTCCTGCTGGCGGAAACTTTGAAGAGCCGGTCACTCAATCAACGCTTAATGTTGTTGGAGCTTTTTGGGGGCTTTCTAGAGAAAGATCAGATGCAAGAAAATATCCTGCTATCGATCCTATTATTTCTTGGACAAAATATTTAGATAAAGCATCTCATGAATTAAAAGATTATAGCGATAATTGGAGGGGCAAAGTTAAAAAAGCTCAGAAAATATTTGTTCAAGGAAATGAGATTTTAAAAAGAATGGAAGTTGTAGGAGAAGAGGGGATTTCAATAGAAGATATGATTTTATTTTTGAAATCACAAATTTACGATATGTGCTTTTTACAACAAAATTCATTCGATGTTGTAGATGCTTATTGTCCAATTAATAGAACCGCTAAAATGTTTGATCTGCTTCAGACAATTTTTGATAAAGAATTTAAGTTTGATACACTCGATGATGCAAGAAACTTTTTTTTAGATATTCAAAATGATTTGAAGAATTTGAACTATCTAACATATGAATCATCTGAATATAAACAGCTACTTACAAGAATAAAAGAGAAATTAAATATATAGGAAAGTTTTATGCTTAAAGTTTACGATCGTATAATTGATATGAGAGGGAGTTTAATTACTATTAGAGCAACAAATGTTGCTTTAGGTGAGCTAGCTACTATCTTTAAATCTGATGGCACTACAACATATGGTTCTGTTCTGAAATTTGATAAAGATCTAGTAACGCTTCAGGTATTTGAAGATGTTAGAGGAATATCAACAGGTGATAGAGTAAGTTTCTTAAATAAACAGATGACCGTTACTTTTTCAACTTCTCTTCTTGGTAGATGTTTTTCAGGTATTGGCGCTCCTATCGATGGTGGCCCTGAAATTATTGGTGAAAAAATAAATATCAATACTCCATCTTTTAACCCTACAAAAAGAATAATCCCAAGAGATATTATTAGAACAAATATTCCTATGATCGATGTATTTAATTGCCTTGTTAAGTCGCAAAAAATTCCAATATTTTCAATAGCAGGTGAGCCCTATAATCAACTTCTTATGAGAATTGCAAATCAAACAGACGCTGATATTGTAATAATAGGTGGTATGGGACTTAGATTTGATGATTATCAAGCATTTATCGATAACGCTGAAAAATCTGCTAGTATTGATAAAACTGTTTTATTTATTCATCTAGCTACAGATCCAGCTGTAGAGTGTATTTTAGTGCCAGATATGGCGCTAGCTTCTGCAGAGAAATTTGCAACTGAGGGAAAAACTGTTCTAGTTCTTTTAACAGATATGACAGCTTTTGCAGATTCTCTAAAAGAGATATCTATTTCTATGGATCAGATTCCTTCAAATAGAGGTTATCCTGGATCTTTGTATTCAGATTTAGCATCGAGGTATGAAAAAGCTGTGGATATCGATCAAAGTGGATCTATTACAATTGTATCTGTTACAACAATGCCAGGTGATGATGTAACCCATCCTATTCCAGATAATACTGGATATATAACTGAAGGGCAGTTTTATCTGCACAACGCTATGATCGATCCTTTTGGATCTCTTTCTCGATTAAAACAAAATGTTATTGGAAAAGTAACTAGAGAAGATCATTCTGAGGTAGCAAATACACTCATAAGGCTCTATGCAGACTCTAAAAAAGCTAAAGAAAGGGAGTCAATGGGATTTAAATTATCTCATTTTGATGAAAAATTATTAAAATTTTCTCATTTTTTTGAATCTAAACTTATGAACTTGGATGTAAATATAACTTTAGAAGAGGCTTTAGATGCGGGATGGACAATGTTAGCTGAGTGTTTCAATAAAGAAGAAGTTGCTATGAAAAAAAGTTTAGTTGAAAAATACTGGCCGAGAGAAAAAAGCTATGGCTAGTGTTAAAATGACAAAAAATGCTCTTAGAGATAAGCAGCATTTATTAAAACAGCTTCAAACATATCTGCCGACTCTCAGGCTTAAAAAATCGCTTTTGCAATCGCAGGTAATGCTCATAAAAAATAGAATTAAAAGACTAAAAGAGGATCATAAAAAAAGATTTGATGAAGTTTTAGAGTTTTGTTTTTTATTATCATCGAAATATGATATGGATCCAATTGAATACACTCAGATAAAACATGTTCAAAAATCTTATGAAAATATTGCAGGAGTAGAACTTCCAAATTTTGAAAAAATTATTTTCAATGATGCTGATTATGATCTTTTCGATACTCCTATTTGGTTTGATGGGGCAACTCAAAAATTAAAACATATGATTACTGCAAAAGAAAAAATAAATGTTGAAGAAGAGAAAAAAAGATCTCTTCAAAAAGAGCTAAAAGATGTGTCTATTAGAGTAAATCTTTTTGAAAAGATATTAATTCCAAGAACTCTAACCTATATTAAAAAAATAAGAATTTTTCTAGGGGATCAAGAGCTTGCTTTGGTATCCCAAGCTAAAATTGCTAAATTGAAAAAGGAGAGAGTATGATAATTAAATTAAAAAAGTTTTTAATTTATGGTCTTAAAGATCAAATAGATGTATTTTTCAAAGCAGCTCAAGAAAAAGGATTTATAGAATTTCTATCAAAAACAAAAAAGATAAAAAAAGTATCTTCTTTAGTTAAAGACTATATTAGTGCAATCAAACTCTTAAAAAAAGAACCTAAACAGCTGCAAGTAGATGAAAAAATATCAGCTGATACTTTAGTAAAAAAAATACTTCACTTAAATCAATCTGTAGAAAAGCTTTTTGAAGAAAAAAGAATTTTGGATTCAGAAATTATGAGAATATCACCTTTTGGAGATTTTTCCAAAGATTTTGTAGATAATTTAGAAGATGAAATCCATAGATATTTTCAGTTTTTTACAATAAAAAAATCTAAAAGAGAAAAAATAAAACTGCCTGAGGAGCTCATCTACATAAATAGTGCATATGATTTAGATTATTTTATAGCTATAAATAAAGAGAGAAAAACATATTCCAAAATGATAGAAATCTTTATAGATACTCCAATCTCTACTTTAGAGCAAAAGAAAATAGTAGTTGAAAAACAGATTGAAAAAACTCAAAAAGAGATAAAACATTTAGCTTGTCACTTAAAATATTTAACGAAAGAATTTATAAAAAAATTAAATGTCTATCATTTAGATGAATCTAAAGAAGATGCATTTTATCCTTTAGAAGAGAGTGTTTTTGCTATAGAAGCGTGGATTCCGAAAAATAAAATAGATAAATTAAAAGAGCTTACAAAACCTCTTCAAATTAATTATGCTGAAGTTGCAATTTCAAAAAAAGATAGAGTCCCGACTTATATGGAAAACAAAAAAAATGCAAAGGTAGGTGAGGATTTAGTAAATATCTACGATGTTCCTTCTACCGAAGATAAAGATCCCTCTCTGTGGGTTTTAATTTTCTTTGCGATATTTTTTGCGATGATCGTATCTGATGCAGGGTATGGAGTTATATATTTAATAATTGGACTCTTTTTGAAATTCAAATTAAAAAATCCAAAACCGATGTTAAAACGTTTTACAAAGCTTATTTTGATTCTATCATCTGCTTGTATAATTTGGGGAGCTCTAACGGGCTCATTTTTTGGAGTAGGACCATCTATTAAAACATCGCTTGGAAAAGCGACGTTTATAAATTATTTAGCTACAAAAAAAGCTGAGTATCATTTAGAAAAAAAAGATGATGTCTATGAAGATTGGATAAAAAAATATTCAGATGTAGCTAACGCTAAAGATGGAAAAGATTTTCTATTAAAAGCTGTAAAAAAAGAAAACTCTGAAGAACAATTCGAAGCACTCAATACTTTTAAAGATAATATTTTAATGGAAACTGCCATACTAATCGGAGTTTTACATATAGCTCTATCTTTTTTGAGATATTTATTAAAAAATTATTCTGGTTTTGGTTGGGTTCTATTTATGATTGGAGGATACCTATTTTTTCCATCAATTTTAAATGCAACGTCTATGATGCACTTTCTAAATATTTTAGATAAAGAGACTTGTTTTTTTATTGGTAAAATTCTTCTTTTTTCAGGAATAGCTATAGCAGTAATATTAGCTATAGTTCAAAAAAGATTAAAAGGGATTATAGAAATTACATCGGTTATTAGCATTTTTGCAGATGTAATGTCTTATCTTCGATTATATGCACTGGGTCTCGCTGGAATGATTATGGCAACGACTTTTAATGATTTGGGAGTAAAAATGGGGCTCTCTATAGGTTTTATAGTAATAATTATTGGGCAAGCTGTAAATATTTTACTCACTATTATGAGTGGAATAATTCATGGGCTTCGTCTTAATTTTATCGAATGGTATCATTACTCATTTGAAGGTGACGGTAAATTATTTAATCCGTTAAAACTGTTAAAATAAAAATAAGAGGTATTTTATATGGATTTTACAATGTTTGGACCGGGCATAGTTTTAGGCCTCGGTTGTATAGGAAGCGCGATTGGTTGCGGAATTGCTGGAATGGCATCTCACGGTGTTATGACACACGTAGATGAAGGTCATGGTAAATTTATCGGTCTTAGCGCTATGCCATCATCTCAATCTATTTATGGTTTTGTGTTGATGATATTAATGAGAGATTCTCTAAAAGCTGGAACCGTATCACCTATGTCTGCTGTAGGTATTGCTCTTTTTGCGGGCTTAGCCATTATGGTATCTGCAATATATCAAGGAAAAGCAGCAGCAACAGCGATACAAGCAGCAGCAAAACAACCAGCGATATTTGGTAAAAGTGCAGCAGCACTTGGCATTATTGAATCATTTGCTCTTTTTGCATTTGTTTTTGCTCTTTTACTTTTATAAAAAAATTAGAGAAGGATTAGTATTGGCCAAAAAGATAAATAATTTTTAATTTAAAATTTTTAAAGGGTTTTTTATGAGAAAAGAAAAAGATAGCTTAGGGGAAATTGAAGTTGAAAGTGATAAACTCTGGGGCGCTAGCACTCAAAGAAATCTTCAAAATTTCACTATAGGTAAGGAAAAAATTCCAATGGATATTATCTATAGTTTTTCTATAGTAAAAAAAGCAGCAGCTATCGCAAATTGCAAATTAAATCTTCTATCTAAAGAAAAAAAGGATCTAATAGTTTCAGCTTGTGATGAAATTTTAGATAAAAAATATGATGATCATTTTCCCTTGCTTATTTGGCAGACAGGATCAGGCACTCCAACTCATATGAACGTTAATGAAGTTATCTCAAATATCGCAGCTTTAAAATCCAAAAAACCTCTTGGTTCAAAAAATCCTTTGCATCCAAACGATGATGTAAATATGGCTCAATCTACAAATGATACTTTTCCATCAGCTATTCATATAGCAGCATACAAAAGAGTCAAAAATACACTTCTTCCTGCATTGGATGATTTGAAAAAGGGTTTTGACGATAAAGTATTTGAGTTCAAAGACATTATTAAAGTTGGAAGAACTCATACTATGGATGCTGTTCCAATGACACTCGGTCAAGAGTTTTCAGCTTTTTCGGCTTTCATAGCAGAAGCTATTGTTAATATCAAATTTAGCTTGCAAAAATTTTTGAAAATCCCACTTGGCGCAACAGCTGTAGGAACAGGAGTTAATACTCACAAAGACTATCAAAAAATAGCGATTGAAGAGATATCTAAAATAACAAATGAAAAGTTTTCAGTATCTGATAATCTTTTTCAGGCTTTATCTTCATCAGAAGCTCTCTGTCATATGAGCTCATCTTTAAAAAATTTATCTGTATCACTTTTTAAAATAGCTAATGATATCACTCTTTTAGCGTCTGGTCCTAGATGCGCGATCGGTGAGATAACTCTGCCACCTAATGAGCCGGGCTCTTCTATTATGCCGGGTAAAATAAATCCAGCTCAATGTGAATCTGTAAAACTAGTTGCCATGCAAGTTATGGCAAATGATAATATGATTTCAATGGCTAACGCTTCTGGAAATTTTCAGCTAAACGTACTACGCACTGTTAAAATCTATAATCTACTTCAATCAATTGAGCTTATATCTGATGTATCTAAAACCTTTTTAGATCACTGTCTAAAAGGAATAAAACCAAATCTTCAAAGAATAAAACAAAATTTAGATCAAAACTTAATGTTAGCAACACCATTGATGAAAACAATCGGCTATGATAAAGCCTCTAAAATAGTTTTTGAAGCACATAGTAAAAATAAAACTTTAAAAGAAGCCGCGCTTGAGCTTAATATGATGGATGAGAAGACATTTGATGAAATTGTAAACCCAAAAAAAATGTTAGGTCCTTATGGATAGTATAGCTCAATACATTGATCATACTCTTTTAAAAAAAGATGCTTCAAAAAAAGAGATCGAAAAAATAACAGATGAAGCTATAAAGCATGGTTTTAAAGCTGTATGTGTTTTTCCAGAGTTTTTACCAATTGTTGTAAAAAAACTCCATGGTAAAAAACCTCTTCCAATTACAGTAGTGGATTTTCCATTGGGCGAAAAATCTCCAGATGAAAAAGCAAAAGAGACTCAAAAAGCAATAGATCTCGGCGCTAAAGAGATAGATATGGTAATGGATTTTATGGCTCTCAAAAATAGAGATTTTAAGAAAGTTTTCGATGGTATAAAAGCAGTTGTAGATACAGCAAAAAATATTCCTGTAAAAGTAATTATAGAGACCTGCTATCTAAATCCTCTAGAGCTAGCATCCGCTTGCACAATAGCAAAATTAGCCAAAGCTAAATTTGTAAAAACATCTACCGGTTTTGCAAAAGGTGGAGCTACATCTCAAGATGTATTATTAATGAAATATGCAGTCGGTGATGATCTAGGTGTAAAAGCATCAGGTGGCATTAAAACTCTTGAAGATGCAAAACTTTTTATAGAAGCTGGTGCTACCAGAATTGGTACTTCTGCGTCTCTTCAATTAATAAAAGAAAAGTAATTTACTCTTTCATTAAAATCTTAGCTTATTTTTAAGAATTTATTCTAAGTCCTATCTTTGCAAGTAAAAATCTACTAACTAAAATAGGATGCAAAATTAAATTTTTTGCTAAAGTTAAATAATTCACAGATTTTAATTTTCTTTTAATCATTTTTTTTTCATCTTTAAAAGAGTCTTCTACCCACTCTGGATATGGTGGAGGTACTAGTTTTGGTAAATCATCTACATCAAAATTTTTTATGTCCCGAGTCTCATCTGATAAGGTGGGAACTCCAGATACAATTTCACACTCAAATAAATGAGTAAATTTAGCTAGTTTATTAATAGGTGAATATTCTCCAACTTTTTTTTTAATTTTTGTTTGAAAACCTGTCTCTTCTAAAATTTCTCTAGTTATTGCTTCTTCTATTGTTTCATTATCTTCTACGCCTCCTCCAGGAAGCGTCCAAACGGGAACATCTCTTCTTTTGATAAGAAGCACTTTTTTTCTGTCTTCTGAAAAAATACAGCTAATGACCGATTCATCTTTTTTGTTCATATAAAAGCAAAAATTGATATTTCATTAAAAAAATGCTAATCTTATTCATTCAAAAATGCAAGAGAGTATTTTTAGCTCGTGAAAATTAAATATTTAGTTTTATGTATCTTAATTTTATCTACATCTTGTTATAAAAATCATCTATATCTGCAACATGAAAAAATGGATAGAACCTATCTTGCATCAACGCATGTAGGAACCCCAGATCCTAGACAAAAACATCCTCCAGATGGTCAAACGTTATCTATTGCTTGGGATTTTCCTTTATCTATTTTTAGAGAGAATCTAGATATGGTAGTGACCGTGAGATTCTGGGATAATAAACAAGATGTTTTGTGTGAGAAAATTGAAAGAAAAAGAGGAAATAGAGTTTATAAATTTCAAGATGATACAGTAGATAAATCTAAAAAAATATTAACTTATAAAGTAGATGTTTTTAATGAAGATGGCTGCTTAGTTGATCAATGGAAGCATCAATTTTGGAAAGAGCTTATAGAAATTAATAAAGAAGAAGATATCAAAATCATAGATGATTTTGATGAAAATAGAGTTTACTAAGCTTTTCATCTGCTTTGAAAATTAAATCTTTTGTTTTTTCAAAATCTATACAAGGATCAGTTATTGATTTTCCAAATCTAAGATTTAAAGGATTTAAGTTTTGCTTTCCCTCTTTTAAATTGCTCTCTAACATAACTCCGATTATTGGAAAAATTTCTTTTTCAATTAAACCAAGAATATACTCAAAAGCTTTTATCTGATTTTGATAGATGTATCTGCTATTGCCATGGGCGCAATCTATGATAATTGGGAAATTTTGTTTTTTTTCTTTCATTAACTCTGATGTACTAATTAAAGATTTTTCATCGTAGTTAATAGATGTTTTAGAGCCTCTAAGTACTATGTGAGAGAGTTCATTGCCAGAGGAGCTTTTTTGACAAATTCTTCCATCATCATCAATAGATATAAAACTTTGCTTATTTTTAGATGTAATAGCAGCATTTATTGCAATTTTTACATCACCATCTAAAGTATTTTTAAAACCGATTGGGATTTTCATTGATGATGCAAAATGACGATGGAGGGGAGATGAAGATGTTCTCGCTCCAATAAAGCCCCAAGTAATTAAATCATTGAAATAGTTAAAAACATTTGGATCTGCAATCTCTGTAGCAATTGGAACTCTCATGTGGGTAATATCCAATAGAAGTTTTCTTGTTTTTATAAGTCCAGTTTCTATGTTGAGAGAATTATCTAAATTAGGATCATATAAAAAGCCTTTCCAGGAATTTTCAGATCTTGGTTTTTCATAAAATACCCTCATTATTAAAAAAATATTTTTTAAATCTTTTTGAAGGTTTTTTAATTTTTCAGCATATATAAGAGATTCTTTTTCTGAGTGGATAGAGCAAGGCCCTGCAAAGACAATTAACTTATTTAAAGTTTTTTTAAAAAAAACATTTTTACAAAAGCTTTTTGTATAATCTAAAAATTTTAGATCCTCACTTCTTAAAGTGAGCTTTTCTTTTAGATCTTTATATGTAGGAAATGAGTTTTTTTTCATATGACTGCAGTTTAAAATTTTTGTTTATAATAGATAAAGCCTTCCTTGGTTTTTTATCTTTCTTTTGCTAAACTTTTAGATTTTATCATTAGCTTGAAAAATTTCAAAGCTAAGGGGCATTATTTTTTGATAAAATTTGAAAATGTATCAAAAATTTATTCTAAAGATCTAGTAGCTGTAAATAATATCAGCTTAGAAGTTAAAAAAGGAGAAACTCTTGTTCTTTTAGGTACTTCTGGCTCTGGTAAAACAACTACTATGAGAATGATCAATAAACTTGAGACTTCAACCTCTGGAAATATCTATATCGATGATAAAAACATCGAAGAGATAGACTCGATTGAGCTTAGAAGAAAAATTGGTTATGCTATTCAATATATAGGCCTTTTTAATCACATGAATGTTTTTGAAAATATTTCTATAGTCCCAAAGCTTTTAAAATGGGATAGAGAAAGAATAAAAAAAAGAGTCGATGAGCTTTTAAAAATTTTTGGATTTGATCCGGATGAATATAAAAATAGATTTCCGACTCAGCTAAGCGGGGGAGAGAAGCAAAGAATTGGGGTTTTAAGAGCAATAGCTGCAGATCCACCAATTATTTTGATGGATGAACCATTTGGAGCTTTAGATCCAATCACTAGAGAGCAAGTTCAAAATGAGTTCATAGAGTTAGAATCAAATATTCAAAAAACTATCGTATTTGTAACCCATGATGTTTTTGAAGCTGTGAAAATGGCAGATAGAATTGCTTTGATGGATAATGGTAAAATACTTCAAATAGCAACTCCAAAAGCATTAGTAAGCTCTCCTAAAAATGAATTAGTAAAACAATTTTTAGGAAGACATAAATTTCAGCTAAGTTTAATGACTACAACTATAAAAGAGATTTTTGATAGGCCAAAAACAGAGACGACTCTTAGCTTTTTTAAAGAAAAAAATAAATTAACACCAAGAAGTTCAATAATCGATGCTTTAGATCTTTTTAAAGAAACTAAAAAATCAAATTTAGCAATCTTTGATAGAAAATTTTTTGTTGGATATTTACATAAAAAAGATCTTTTTAATTCGATTGCCAATCTCTTAAAAGAAAAAGTATGACAAATATATTAAATCATTTTAGCTCATATATTTTTATAAAAACTTTTCAGCATATGCAACTGAGTCTATATTCACTTTTTTTATCAATATTGATAGCAGTTCCTTTAGGTGTTATTTTAGCAAAAAGTAAACATCCTAAAATTTCTGCTTTTATTTTAAAAATGTTATCTATTTTACAAACCATTCCAGGTCTTGCTTTAATTGCTTTGATAGTCTCTATTTTAGTGCTGCTTAGAAAAATTGTTTTTCTTCCTGCAACTGGCTTCTTACCAGCTATCATAGTGCTTAGCTTATATGCAATACTTCCTATTTTAGCTAATACCTACTATGGGATAAAAGAGGTAAACCCAACAATGATTGATGTTGCCAAAGGTATGGGTATGACATCTAAACAGATACTTTTTTCAATAGAGCTTCCTTTAGCTTTAACAGTTATTTTAACGGGTATTAGAATATCACTTGTTTGGACAATAGGCATGGCAACTCTGACATCATTAGTAGGTTCTGGAGGACTTGGAGATCTAATCATGCAAGGTCTTAGATCTATGCAAATAGATCTAATTATAGCTGGAACTGTGCCTGCTGCTATTTTAGCTATTTTTTTTGATTGGCTTTTTTCACTTTTAGGGAAATGGCTAACTTATCAACCAAAATAGGATTTAATATTTAAATGTTAGTTTTTAAAAAACGTTTTTTTATTTTGGTAACATTTGTATCCATAGTTATATTCTCTTTTCTTCTTATTGATTTTTTTCAAATAAAATCTAAATCTAATACAGTAGTTGTGGGTTCGAAAAACTGCACAGAAAATCAAATCTTAGCAGAAATCATAGCAAACCTAATTGAGAAAAATACAGATATAAAAGTGAAAAGAAAGCTAAATTTAGAAGGCACTCTTATCTGTTTTGAAGCTTTAAAATCTAAAGATATTGATATATATCCAGAGTATAGTGGGAGTGCAATTTTCGCTATTTTAAAAGAGAATATTTCTAATACAGACGATTTGTTATTTAAATACCTTAAAAAAACTTTTCTAGAAAAGTTTAATATCAAATGGCTAAACCCTTTTGGTTTTGAAAATAAATATGTTCTATGTATGCAAAGTAAAAAAGCTAAAAAATTAGATATTTGTAATTTCAGCGACTTAAAAAATTATACTAAAACAAAAAAATTAAACATTGCTTTTGATCCCGAATTTTCAATAAGACAAGAGGTTGTAGCTATAAAAAATAGTTATAGCTTAGATCTAAAACATGAAATTATCGATCAATCACTTCTTTACTTTTCAGTGCATTCAGATGTAGTTGATGTTACAAATGGATTTTCAACAGATAGTAAAATTGAAAAATATGATCTTCTAATTTTAGAAGATGATAAAAAAGCTCTACCATCATACATTGCAGCTCCTCTTATTAGAAAAGAAGTATTAGATAAATATCCAAAAATAAAAACTGAGTTAAAAAAATTAGATGGAAAAATAACAGATGAAAAAATAAAAAAACTAATTTATCTAGCAGATGAAAAAAAACAAAAAGTATATGATGTAGCAAGAACCTTCTTGAAAGCTGAAAAATTAATATAAAAAATGAAAAATTTAATAGAAATTTTTGAAAAAATAGATTTTTATCTTTGGAATGGTTTTTTAATTTATCTTCTTTTAATCGTCGGTATTTTTTTGACAATTAGATTAAAAGGTATGCAGATAAAGTATCTATTTCTTTCTTTAAAATTTGCATTTTTTCGGAGTGATAAAAATGCTAAAGGTGATATCTCTCAGTTTGAATCTCTTATGACATCTCTCGCTGCTACCATTGGCATTGGTAGCATAGCTGGTATGGCAACTGCAGTTATTGCAGGCGGATTCGGAGCTATTTTTTGGATGTGGGTTGTTGCTTTTATTGGAATGGTTACAAAATACGCAGAAGCTTTGCTCGCTGTCAAATATAGAACTGTAGATAAAAACAATCAAATGGCTGGCGGGCCAATGTATTATATCCATAGAGCTTTAAATCTAAAATGGCTAGGGGGGATGTTTGCTGTTTTTGGAATGTTCGCTGCGTTCGCTGGTGGTAATTTAATTCAATCTCAATCAATTTCTGATGCTCTTTTTGAGCTTGTAAAACTCCCTCATTTTATCTCTGGTATAATTATTGCAATATGTGCTGCTTTAGTTATTCTAGGTGGAATAAAATCACTTGGAAAAGTAAACGCATATTTAGTTCCTATCATGGCCCTAATTTATATAATCGGAGGTCTCATTATTATTGCAATGAACTACTCTCATATTTTACATGGTCTATCTCTAATTTTTAAAAGTGCATTTTCTTTAAAAGCTGCAAAAGGAGGCCTTATTGGCGCCGGAATCCAAGCAGCTGTTCAAATGGGAATAGCAAGGGGCATCTCTTCTAATGAAGCAGGGCTTGGCTCTTCTCCAATAGCTGCTGCTGCTGCAAAAACAGATGTTCCAGGTAGGCAAGCTTTGATTTCTATGTCAGGTGTTTTTTTATCAAGTTTTATTGTTTGTACAATAACAGTGTTAGTTTTAGCTGTAACTAACGTTGTTGGAATAACGACTCATACTGGAGATTTTTTAAATGGAGCTCCTCTTGTTATGAGAGCTTTTTCAAACGCTTTTCCTTTTGGAGGTTATATTGTAGCAATAGGACTTGTTTTATTTGGGTTTTCAACGATACTTGGTTGGTCATATTATGGAGAGAAATGTTTTGAGTTTTTATTTCATGAAAAATATATCATCTTTTTTAGAATTGCATTTATCTTCGTTGTCTTTTTAGGTGCTATCTCTAGCATAAAACTCGTTTGGCCACTCGCTGATATTATGAATGGTTTAATGGCTTTTCCAAATCTAATAGGCTTGTTTCTCCTCACAAATGTTGTTGTAAATGAGAGCAGAGAGTTTTTCGATCTATTAAACAAAGAAAAGCAACTTAAAAAAAAGCAAAATCAAAAGATTTTACCTTAAATTAATCAATGTAACCTTTCATAACTTGAAGCATTTGAAAAGAGCTCTCAAATGCAGCTAAAGCTACTAATGATACTACAAATCCTAGAGCTCCTCCTATCAAAGCATTTTCTTGTGCTTTTGATTTTATTAATTCTATTTCTGGTTCTGAGTAACCATTGGGCCGGGGAATTAAAGAGAAGAAACCCAAAGTAGCAATTCCAAAAGCGGTAGGAATTGTGGTTATTGCTATAGCTGTATTTTGAAATCCTAAAGCTTCTCTAGTAGCGATTGCTCCACCAATACATAGAGCTGTTACTATATACTTTTTAACAGATCCTGATAAAAATCCTTTTTGCTCAGGTGTTGAATCACTTTGAGAACATGATCTTCCCACACTAGTAGATGCTGGAACTTTTGTTGTTGACATATATTTTACCTCTTATTTTTTTCTCTTTAAAACAAAATTATTTAAAATAGCTTATTGCGAAGTAGTAAAGGGAGTATTCCCAAAAAGATTGTTCCTACAACAGCACCAACTGTTGCAGTAAGTTTCAAATCGATAAGGTTATTCCAGGAATCATTTTTCACGAGTTTATTTGTATAAGCCTTACTGCCGATAAATGCTCCTGCAGCAGCTCCAAATACAAGAAATGATAGAGTTGCTGTCGATGCCGTTCCTTTTAGATAATTCATTGCAATCATTGGTATATAAACTATTAGAACTGCTTTATATGGAATCCTTTTTAGATTTGTAATTATATAAGATGGTATAGGAGTAGATGAAGAAGGTGCTATTGCAGCCATATTTTTACCTCGCTTTTTTGTTTTTGATAAAAAACATGAAAATATAACTTTTTTATTTTAAAGATTCTACAAATAAATTTATTAAAATTATTTTTATGTGTTTTTCTAATGGGATTTAGCTGTAAGATTTTAGTTTTTGATCGATTTCTTTTAATTTATTTAGATCTAGAGCGTTTGATTTTTTTAAGCAATCTACAACGTCTTTTGGTGCTTTTTCCAAAAACGTTTTGTTACTTAGTCTTTTATTAGATGATTCTATTTTTGATTCTAGTTTTATTTTTTCTTTTTCCAGTCTTTTAATCTCTTTTTCTATTAGGTCTTTTGGTAAGGGAATCAAAAATTTTAAAGATTTACAAATAGAAATTGATCCATTTGGAAGATCTTTTTCTTTGGATGTGTAATTTATATTTTCTACCTTAGCAAGAGGGGATAAAATATGTTCGTTTTCTTTTAATAGATCTATTAGATTTTTTTGATTTTCAAAAATAACAAAAAGATCTGTTTTTTGACCAAGTGGTATATTCATCTCAGATCTTATGTTTCTAATGAGATGTAAAACCTCTTTTAAAAACTCGAAATCTTCAATTGCTTTTTCATCTATTTTGGATATTGGTTTTGGATAGGTAGATACAATGCATGCTTTTTTAGATAGAGCTTCTATAAAATCTTTAGTGTAGAGATCTTGATTCTCTATTGGTTTTAAGCTTGGGTATTTTTCTTTTATAATCGAAAAAATCTCTTCTGTAATAAATGGAGCTATAGGATGCATAAGCCTTATAGATGTAAGAAGTACAAAAAGTAGAATCTTTTGTTTGTTTTCTCTAAGCTCTTTTTTTGCTCTACCAAAAAGATAGGGTTTTGTCATCTCTAAATAGTATGCGCAAAAATCATCCCAAAAAAAATGATAGGGCAAAATTGCTGCTTTATCAAAGTGCTTGTTATCTAAATGGTCTATCTCAGATTTTATAGTTTGATTTAACCTAGATAAAATCCATTTATCCTCTAGGGAGAGCTTATCTAAATCTATGCCATTTTCAATACTATCTTTTGTTAAAGAGGGTAGATTTTTCTCTTCATTTTTCTCTAGGTTTTGAAAAATGAATCTAGTAGCATTCCAAAGCTTGTTTGCAAAGTTTTTGAATTCATCAAATTTTCTTCTATCTAAATCAATTTGTCTAGCATATGTAGCAGATGATGTGAGAGCTATTCTCATAGCGTCTGTTCCGTATTCATCAATAATTTCTAAAGGATCAATAATATTACCTTTAGATTTCGACATTTTCTCCCATTTAGATGAAATGTTTTTTGGGATTTTTTCACCTAAATCATATTTTACTTTATCTTCATATGGAAGATAGGTTATGGATCCATCTTCATCTTTTTTAAAATAAGATTTTCCATAGATTAGCCCATGTATGAAAGTTTCATAAAATGGAACATCTTTCATAACATATTCACCCATCATTATCATTCTAGCTACCCAGAAAAATAATATGTCATGACCTGTAATTAAAATGGATGTTGGATAAAACGTTTTTAGATCATCTGTGATTTTTGGCCAGCCAAGAGAAGAAAATGGCCAAAGAGCTGATGAAAACCAAGTATCTAATACATCTTCATCCTGGATCCATTTATCAGGCTCTTTTTCAACTTCAGGTGGAAGCCCTTCTTTATCGTAGCAAATCATTACATCTGGATCATCTTTTCGATACCATATAGGAATTTGATGTCCCCACCAAAGTTGTCTGGATATACACCAATCTCTTAAATTTTCTATCCAATGAAAATAAGTCTTTTCCCAGTGTTTAGGAATAATTTTTATTCTTTTTTCTTTAACATCAGATGTGAGTCTATTTTTAAATGGGTTCATTTTAATAAACCATTGCTTAGATAGATATGGTTCGATTTTAGCTTTTGAGCGGTAAGATACCCCAACCTTTAACTTGTATGGCTCAACTTTTTCTAAGAGATTTAACTTTTTCATCTCTTCTACAACAGCTGTCCTTGCCTTTTGCATGCTAAGGCCATAAAACTGTTTGCCGTTTTCATTTATTTTACCATCTTTTGTCATGATGTTGATAATTGGAAGCGAGTGTCTGATCGCAACATCGTAATCATTAAAATCATGTGCTGGTGTTATTTTGACAGCGCCTGTTCCAAATTTAGGATCAACAAATCTATCTTCAATTATCGGAATTTCTCGATTTACGAGTGGTAGGATTACAGTATCGTTAGCATATGAAAAATACCTTGGATCTTTATTTGAAATTGCAACTGCGGTATCACCTAACATTGTCTCAGGGCGAGTTGTTGCAACTGTAATAAATGCTTTTTTGTCTTTTAAAGGATATTTAAAATACCAAAGATAAGAGTCTTTTTCTTCATATTCAACTTCATCATCAGCAAGTGCTGTTTGAGTTATCGGATCATAGTTTACTAAATAATCGCCTCTATAGATAAGTTTTTGATCGAACATTCTTTTAAAAATAGTTCTGACAGCTCTATTACTCTTTTCATCCATAGTGAAACGAAGTCTTTGCCAATCACATGAGCAGCCCAGCTTTTTTAGCTGATTTAAAATATTTTTTTCTTTTTCTTCTTTCCATTTCCAAACGTGTGATAAAAATTCTTCTCTTGAATAATCTTTTCTTCTTTTTTTATGTTTTGCAATTAAAAACTTTTCAACAACGCTTTGAGTTGAGATCCCAGCATGATCAGTTCCAGGAACCCATAGAGCTTCATATCCAGACATTCTTTTATATCTAATTAAAATATCTTGAAGGGTATCCACTAGAGCGTGCCCCATATGTAGTACACCAGTAACATTCGGAGGAGGAATAACTATAGAAAATGGTTTTTTCTTTGATTTAGCATCTGCTTTGAAAAAAGAATTTTTTTCCCAAAAGTCATAGATTTTATCTTCAACTATTTTAGGATCGTAGCTTTTATTTAGATCTTTCATGTAGGTGCTTTTCAGTAATTTTTATCTCTATAATTTAACAAAAAACAAGAAGAAAGTCAAAAAATGAAAATAAAAAGAGGTTTTAGCTTTAATTTTAGAGACGCATATTTTTTAGATTAAAAAAAATAAAAGTTTTCATTGATCTAATCTTTAAAATTCTTTTTAATCTTTTAAAATTATTAATTTATAAGGAGAAATTTTATGGCCAGCAGTTTTAATCATACATCTCGATTAGTACTTGAGAGCTCAACAATAGAGCATTCGAAAGTTTTTGATCAGTGGGAAATTGAAGATTTTGAAATATTACATACTAGCGAACCAAAAAAAGATTGTCTTTGTGGAATTCAAACAAGAAATATTTGCTATATACGTAATACTTCTACAAATAAAAAAGCTCAAATAGCGCTTGAGTGTGCTGGAAAATTTCAAAAGGGCGTTCCAATTTATAAGTTTTTAAAAACAATTCCTAAAATTTTTGAAGGATGCAGAAGAATTTTAGAGAATTTTTCTGCTCCAGCATCTGAAGAACTTGTAGAATTTGCTTTTGAAAAAGGAGTTTTTACTGAAGCTAATAAAACTTTTTATGATGAACATGCTAAATATTCCTTCGGTTCTCTCCCAATAGCTAGGCAAAAATATAGAAAAGATTTAAATCAGCTTCTTATTGCAATGTTATCATCTGCAAAATTAGCTTATAATAGATTAAAGGAGAGACAAACAAATATTGCAGCACCAAGATTGATAGAGTATGCATTTGAAAAAGATGTGTTGAGCGTTCATGAAAAACAACTTTATTTAAACTTGTGGAAAAGAGTGAATATTCCATTTGGAGAGTTTAATTATCTTAGTGTTGATGAAAAAAAACGATTAATAAATTTAAATGAAAAAATAATTATTAGACTAAAATCAGAACTTCTTTATTTGCCAAATGGACAACAACAGCTCACAGGGTTTTTTGGGAAGTCTCAAAGAATGCCTACAGGGTTGGCAATTCTATTTTCTCCTCCTTCACAAACTCCACGAAAAAGAAAAAGAAAGGAATTTGAAACGGATAGTGAAGATGAAAGTTAAATTTTTAATAGATGTTCAATAGTTTTTTTTTATAAAAAAAAAGAGTTAAATAAAAATCTGTTTTTAATTGTAGATAATTCAATAAATATTCATATAAAAGCTCAAAAGAAAATTAAATAAAAAAAACTTTGTTTTTTAAATGCCCATTTTGTAGAATTTCGTGCAATTTTAAGTCACCTATAAAGCTAGGAGTTATATATGAGTGCACCAGTAAGTAACAAAAATGATTTTATAAATTTATTTTTTAAATATTTTACAGACACACCAAGAGATTTATTTAGAGGATTAAATAATATTTTTTTTGCTAATAAACATTTAATTGGAAGACAAACTAAAGCAATAGGGAAAGGACTTAAACACTTTTCTAATGGAGCTGATATTTTCTCTATCGCTGATTTGCTTAATAGTTGCAATGACTGGAGAAATCATTTTAATAAAAAAGAGATCGTAAAAGATGTTCCAATGTTAGTCTCTGATACTGCAAATAGTGTAGCGGAGTCAACTGCATGGTTATCTACTACTGGAGTACTATCTTTAAGTGCTTATGCATCTTCTTGGGTAACATCTGCGAGCGGTATTACTTTAATGATAAGTTTTTTAAAAAGATCTGTTCAAAGTATTCAAGATCTAATTCATTTAGATAAGAAAGCACCAATGGATGAAAGAAGTATCTTGCAGTTAAAGTTAGTGAAAAATATCTCGTTTTTCGCAATCGGAGTTATTTTATTTACAAGTGGATGGTTTGGATTTGCTCTAAATATTGCAGCAATAACTATCGCTTCTTCATCTGCTATTATCTCTTCTTTTGCTTCCTACTATTTAGAGAATAAAAAAGAAGATGATAAAAAAACAGAAAGTAAACTTGTTCCTTTAGAACCAGCAAGAGTAAGCACTTCACCTGATAGAGTAGCTAACGCTAGTGCATAGTGATTTTTTGAGAGATTTTTAAAATCTTTTTATCATTCGATACTAAGCTATATAAGAGAAGGTCTTTTAAAAGCCTTCTCTTTTCAAAATAAAAAGCTTTTTTCAATAAAAAATCTTTATTTTTGTTGGAGATTATATGAGATGAAATAGCGAATGATGATGGATGTTGAGTCTCTAAAATGCCAGAAAAGTAAGTAGAAGAAATATTTTTGTCCTCATTTTTATAAAGCCAAAGGCCATATAAAAAATGAAGAGGGGAGTTTTCATCTGAGATTTTCTCTAATTTGTATTTATTAAATATTTTAGAAGCTAATTTTAATTTGTTTAGGGTGAGATAGGCTTTAGTAAGATAGGAATCTAATAATATTTTTAGATTGCTAGCAACGGTTAGTTTTTTTATTTTATCAAAGGCTAGTACTACTTTTTCATATTTTTTTTCATCTAAGATTTTCTCTATAAGATATATTAAGATTCTAGACTCTTTTATAGATGGTTTTTTTTGTATCAGTTTAAATAGTTCTTCTAAGGCTTTTTCAAATGGAAGATGAAAACAAAGCTTTAGAAGTTTGAAAGAGGTATTATCAAGCTTCTCTTTATGTTGCTCTAAAAGATCATTCGCCTTTTCAACTTCTTCTAGCTCTAGAAGTGAAAAAATAATGTTTTCTATATTTGCTTTATCTAAATCTTGAGTTTGTAAAATTTCTAAAAGTGCACTTTTGTTATTTAAGATGAAAGATAGCTTTATACTTAAATATTGAATTAAATCATCTGATTTTTCAAAAAAATATAAATTTTCTAAATTATTTTCTAGCCTATCTAAAAACTTTTTCGAGCCAATGTTATTAAGTAGGTTTGGAATGAATCTAAGCCCAAGTAGAGCTATTCTAAAAGCAGACTCTCTATTTTGATATGAGCTTTGATGCATCCTATAGATGATATATTGAAAGAGTATTGGGCTTTGATGATGTTTAGAGAATTTTCTGATCATTAGCTCTAAACATTTCGCTTCTTCTATAAATTCTTTTTTCTCTAAATAAACTAAGGATTTTCCTAAATATTCTAATGGCTCAAATGTAGAAGAGTGTAGCTTTTCAAACTCTAACATCGCTATATCTAAATATTTTTGTCTCTGATTTGATTTAAGTTTTTTAGCTTTTTCTAAGTTTGATATACCTACTCTAAAAATTGCTTCTAACCCTTCTTTTCTAGATGGAAATGAAAAAGTGATTTTTTCATATTCTTTGATTGCTGTATCATAGTCTTCTTTTGCAAAAAAAGCATCTGCAATAGCGAGGCAATTTACCATAACATTGTAGGTGGATGTATAAACTTTTAAATCTTTAATTGAAAAAGAAGTATCTTCATAAGCTAAGCCAAAATAGTTTCCTCTAATCGGTAGATGATTGATGTGGGAAAATATTAGTTTTTTATCTAAATAAACACTTAATTTATCATCTACTTTTTCTATTACTAGATGGTAAAACGTTTTGGGTTTTAAGTTTAGGTTATCATTGAAAATTAAAACATTTGATCTAGAGATTTCTGACTCTTTTTTATCTAAATTTAACCAAAATTTATAGCCTTCATCTACCATAAAACTGTTTTGATTTTTTAAAATATTTAGAAAAAATCCAAAACCTTTTGAAAACTTTCCAAGAGATATATCAGCTTCGATTTTAATATTAGTTGAAAACGATAATTTTGATACCATTAGTGTTACCCAATGAGCAAAATCTACCTTTTTTGAAATCGCTATGTTCTCTGCTAGTAAAATGTTTTCCTGAAACTGCCAGTCATCAATATTTTCTAAATCTAAATTAGCTGTTAATATCCATTCGGGTTTTCCCTCTATATAATCTTTTAGATCATCTATTAAATCTTGCATATTTTGATATCTTAAGCTCTCTTCTGCTAAACACTTCATGCAGATATCATTTAGACTTTTAGGAATATCTCTTTTCGGTGCTTTTTCTATAGGCTCTAATATTTTTTCTAACTTATGGGTTCTTCTAAAAGTTTTTAAATCCTTTCTTTTAAATGGCATCTCTAAGGTTAAAAGATTATATAAAATAGCGCCAAGTGAGTAAATATCTGTTAGATTGGTAGCTCTATGTCCCATCGCTCTTTTAGGTTCCATATAAGATAAAGTTCCAGCAACCTTTCCAGGCATTGTTAACTCTAAGTCTTCAGCTTTTAACTCTAAATCTTTATTGATCTCTTTTTCATTTAAAAATTTCGCAATCCCCCAATCTAAAATTAAAACTTCTCCATACTTTCCTATAATGATATTGTCCGGTTTCAAATCTCTGTGCAAAATGTTTTTAGAATGGATATATGCAATAGCTTCACAAACATGTAAAAATATTCGAGATAAACTTTGGATAGAGCTAGCTATTACGTGTTTATCATCTGTTTTTGCTTGCTTGAGGATCTCTTTTAGGGTTTTACCCTCAACAAATGGCATCGTGTAAAAATAGGGCTCTTCTAGATGAATATCATATATTGGAACAATAGATGGATGAGATAATGTCGATGCAATCTTCGCTTCTCTTAAAAACCTTTTGATAACGACATCTTTTTTAGCTAAATCATCTCTTATCTTCTTTAGAGCTACATGTCTTTTGGCAATAGTATCATATGCCAAAAGGACTTCTCCCATTCCGCCTTTAGCTATAGATTTTTCTATTTTATATCTCTTATCCATAATAACCTAAGAAGGTTTTAAGTTAAAATTTTTCAAGTGTCAAGTAATTTTTTAAAAACACTTTGTTACAATAAATTAATTTATTAAATATTATATTATTTATTATTTAAATAAAATAATAAAATAATCAAAACATCTAAAATTTTGATTATTTAGTTTATTTAATAATGTTTTAGTATTTTTTGAGCTTTGTAAGTCTTTGTTGAATAAGCTTTAAGCTAGTAGAAATCTAAATATCAAGAAGCAAAATCTATTTATGCAAAATGTTTTTTTTAATTTATATAAATATGTAATATTTTTTAAGAATTAATATTATTTTTTTTAAAATTTTCTAGTACCCTAACCTCACAGATATCTGTGGGGCTTGGACAGTGTCCTTTTTTGATGGAAATCTGATTCTTTCTCAAAAAAAAGACTCTAATTTAGAAAACTATCAATATTTCTAAGACAATAACTTCTTATGTTCATCTGAGAGGGTCTGATTACATTGCAATTCTACATCTGAATAAGGAAGCATTTGTGAAGCAATCTTCTTTGCTTTGTGCAAAAGTGTTAAACGCTCGGTTTTGTCTTTGAATTTAGTCGATAAATATTTATCAAAAATTGCTTTTAAAAGACGAGTTTTTATTTGAAGATCAGTAATTTTTTTAGTAAGTTTTTCTGCTTTTAAGAGTTCATTTCTTTCTATAAACATCAACGCTTTTTCTTCAAGTCTCTTCTTTGCATCTTTGTAAGATGGAGTACTTTCTCCATAAAGCCGCCTTTGATGTAAAGGGCTCATTTTTGCAAATATTTTGCTAGTTATGTTTTTTTTATCTTGTTCATCATAATCATTGCTAGCTATGTAAGCTTGCATAAGAGCGCTAAGGCCCTCTTGATAAACTTGAGAAAATTCAACAAACCATTCATTCATAGCATATTTAGAGCCTTGAATTTTCTCAAAAAGCTTTGTTGCCTTTTCAAGACCATTTTTTTTACCTCCTTCAACATAAGCTTTTATCAACAGAGAGATACTCATATCTTGAGTATATTTTTTCTTCCTCATTGTAACTAGATTTTTAGCATCATTTTCAACTTCTTTTAGTCTGCCTTGAGAGATTTTTAGTCTAGCTAATCGTATATATGCATGGGCACAAAGAAGGAAACAAGTTGAAAAATCAGTAATATCTAGCCCTTTTGCTTCAGCTTTTTCTTTCATCTTTGGAATTAAGTCTCTTAGATTCTCTAAATCAATAATAACAACTTTTTCTAACAAAGCATTATTTTTTTCAGCTAGGGATGTTGCACTTTGTAATTCCTGAATTCTTTCGTTTATCTTTTCAACATGATTATCAAATAGCTCAGTTATCTTTAAAGTTAATTGTTCATAGTTTAAAAAATCTAAAAATGAATCATGAGCAGATTTAGGTAAAACCAAATCAGGTGAACTTCCAATTGCTGTCGAAGCCATAAACCCTCCTTAATTGATAATTAATACTAGTAATTTTAAACAATTTCAAAATTATTTTTATAATTAACGAAGCTGTTAATAATAAAACAAAACAAGGATTTTTATAGAATTTTAAGATTTTAGTAAAGAAAGTTTTTTTCATAAATTCACAAAAATTTTAAAAATTTTAAAAATTTTCAAATTCAAATACTTTTAATTAAAATCTAGTTTTTCTTATGATAGATATTTAATTAAGCTTGGAAAAAAAATGAATCAAAAAAATGAAAAAATAATTCTAACAGGGGATAGACCAACTGGGCCACTTCATTTAGGACATTTTGTTGGATCTTTAGTAAATAGAGTAAAAATGCAAGATGAATGTAAACAGTTTGTGATGATAGCAGATATGCAAGCCCTAACTGATCATGCATCGCAGCCAGATCTTATAAAAGAAAGTATTTTGCAAGTTGCTTTTGATTATTTAGCTGTTGGAATCGATCCCAAAAAAACAACTATATTTTTGCAGTCTTTAATTCCTCAGATCTCTGAGCTTACCATGTTCTATTTAAATTTAGTTACTTGGAATAGACTAAAACATAATCCAACAGTGAAACAAGAGATAAAACAAAAAAACTTTCAAGAAAGTGTACCTGCTGGGTTTATGATATATCCAGTCTCTCAAGCAGCAGATATAACAGCTTTTAAAGCAGATTTAGTGCCAGTAGGTGATGATCAGCTTCCTATGATTGAGCAAACTAATGAAATAGTTAGAAAGTTCAACAGAATATATAAAAAAGATGTTTTGGTTGAAGCTAAAGCTCTAATCCCTAAATTCGCTAGACTTCCAGGAATTGATGGAAATGCAAAAATGAGTAAAACCCTTAAAAATGCAATCTACTTATCAGATGAACCAGACATCTTAAAGAAAAAAGTTATGTCGATGTATACAGATCCAACTCATTTAAAAGTAGAAGATCCTGGAAAAGTTGAAGGTAATCCTGTTTTTACATATCTAGATGCTTTTGATTCAGATAAAGAAAGTGTTCAAAAAATGAAAGATCATTACGCAAAAGGTGGTCTTGGAGACGTAGTTTGTAAAAAAAGACTCTTAGAAGTTTTAGATAATTTTTTAGCTCCTATTAGACAAAAAAGAAAAGATTTTCAAAAAGATCCAAAACATGTTTTGGATCTTATATTTAAAGGTTCTGAAGATGCAAGAAAAGTTGCAGCTAAAACTTTAAAAGAAGTAAAAGATGTTATGCATATGTATTAATGCTTTTTTTCTTCTTCTTCTTCTTCTTTCTCTTCTTCAATCTCTTTATTTTGATTTTCTTCAATATCAGCTTCTGTTATATCTTTAGGGCCAAAAAACTCTCTAAAAAATACATAAAGACCACCGATTGTAAATAGAACAGGTAAAACTATTTCCCATTTGATGTCGAATTGAACTGTTATGAAAACACCTAAAAAGACAATTAAAGATATGAGCATATCAAATCTTTTGCCAATTAGATATTGCTTTAAAGCTATTGGAATGCCAATTGTAAGCATAATGCCTGGCCACCAATACTTAAAGTAAGTGATGATAGCAAGGCCAATTAAAAAAAGTGCAAAAGAAAGGCTCTGGGCTTTTCTTTTGCTCATGATAGGTTGCGCCATATATAAGTCTCCTAATTATTATTTCTCTTAACTGCAGTCTATATAAAAAAAAATATAAAAATCAAAGGATAATTATCTAATTTTAATATTTAATAGCTCTAGCTATTATTTGTGCATTTCTCTAATTATAGTTTCAAAGCAAAAATAAAGGTTATTTAGATACGTAAGATTTTAGATATTTTGCAGTGTAAGAGTTTTTATTTTTGATGATTTCGTCAAAAGATCCCTCTGCTATAACTCTTCCTCCTTTTTCACCTGCATCTTTTCCTATATCGATAATGTAGTCAGCATTTTTTATTACATCTAAATTATGCTCAATAACAATGATGGTATTTTTTTTATCAGCAAGTGAGTGAAATATTTTTAAAAGTTTTTCAATATCTACAAAATGAAGTCCGATAGTTGGCTCGTCTAGTAGATAGAGTGTTTTATTCGATCTTTTTTTAGAGAGCTCTTTTGCTAGTTTGAGTCTTTGAACTTCTCCACCTGAGAGGGTAGTTAGTCCTTGACCGAGTTTTAAGTAACCGAGACCTACTTCAATTAAATAATCCAATTTTTTTGTAAGCTTTGCAAAAGCTTCAAAAAACTCTTTTGCTTCAAAAATTGTTAAATCTAATAAGTGTCCGATGTGCTTGTTTTTATATTTAACTTCTAAAGAGATGGGATTCAATTTAAAACCCTTGCAGGATTCACAAAGAGTAGTGACAGGAGGCAAGAATTGAAGCTGAATCTTTTTATAGCCAAGCCCCCAGCATGTTCTACACATACCAGAGATATGGTTGTAGCTAAAATGACGAGGTTTTAATCCTTTTGTTTTAGCAAGTAAAAGGTTCGAGTAAATAGATCTTACAATCGGTTGAATATCAGAATACGTTGATACATCAGATCTAGAAGATTGATGAATAGGGGATTGATCTAATGAAATCACTTTATTAAAGTTATCTAGACCACTTACTTTCGCAAAAGGAAAAGAGACTTCATCTTTTCTTTGATGAATACCTAAAAAAGCTGCTTTTTTTAGGATGTCATTAATTAAAGTTGATTTTCCAGAGCCAGAGACTCCTGTAACTATAGTGATTGCATTTAGAGGGAAAGCTACATCTATATTTTTTAAGTTGTGAAGGGAAGCTTTTTTTATTTTTAAATCTTTTTTTGAAATATCTCTTCTTTTTGTAGGAAGAGGTATTTTCTTTTTATGAGATAGATATTGACCAGTTAGAGATTTTGGATCTTTTTTGATTTCATTATATGTTCCTTTAGCAATGATCTCTCCTCCGTGTATACCGGCTTTTGGACCAAAATCAAAGATATAGTCTGCTTCTTTTATTATCATCTCATCGTGTTCTACTAAAATTAGAGTATTTCCTAAATCTTTTAATTTTTTTAATGCATTTATGAGTAAATAGCTATTGTGAGGATGAAGACCGATAGTTGGCTCGTCTAATATGTAAATACAAGAGGTTAGATAAGAGCCTAATTGAGTTGCTAATCTAATTCTTTGAAACTCACCACCGCTGAGTGAGGGCGCTGATCTATCTAATGATAGATAGCTAAGACCAATTTCTATTAAAAATTTTAAGTTTTGCTCTATTGTTAATAGAGTATCTTTTAGGATTTTTTTCTGATTATCTGTTAGTTTTATTGTGGAGACAAAAGCATTTGCTTTTTCAATGGATAGTGCACAAAAATCTGTTATCGATAAATTTTTAATTTTTACATTTCTGGATAGTGGATTTAGTCTTTTACCTGAGCATGATGGGCAAGTTGTTTTTTCCATTAGGGGAACTAAAGACTCTTTTAGATTTTTTGAGCTGTGTTTTGCAAGCTCTGCTAGAGTATTGTTTAAACCTTTAAAAATAAATGTAGTGTTTTTTTGTTTAAATTCTTTTTTTGATCCATTTAGAAAAATGTTTAGATCTCTATCTGAGAGATCTTTCATTGGAGTATCTACATCGATATTTAAATAATCAAAATAATTTTCTAAAAAATCAATCTCACGATCTTCAAAAAAAATGTAGGCGAGATCTAATATGCATGCTTTTGATAATTTTTTTTCTGATAAAATATCCATGCCATATAAGTAGCCAAGACCCTGGCAATCTAAACACATTCCATCTTGTGAATTAAATAAAAAACTCTTTGGTGTGATTTTTGTATAAGATTTTCCTGTTTTTTCATCAGTGAAAGCGAGGTTAAAAAAAAGATCTTCTTTTTCAAATGCTATTATAATTTTATTATCAGAAATTTTAGAAGCAATGTTGATAGCTTCTAAAAGCCTTGGATGTATTTTTTTTGAGATTTTTAATCTATCTACAACTAATAAAATCTCATTTTTTAGAGATTTGTCATATGAGATTTTTTCATCAAATGAGAAATAATTCTTATTTAATCGAACTCTTAAAAAACCTTGTTTTGAAAGATCTTCTATAAGATCTTCAAAACTTTGGTTTGGTTTTAAATTCATTGGCGCTAAGATTTGAATTTTTTCGTTTTCTTTGAAAGATAAAATCTTATCTGCAACGTATTCTGGGCTTATTGTTTTTAATTTTTCATTTGTCTCAGGAGAGTAAGCTACTCCTAAATGTGAGTATAAAACTCTTAAGTGATCATAAATTTCAGTTATTGTTCCAATTGTAGATCTTGGATTTAATGAATGGGATTTTTGCTCGATCGCAATAGGAGGAAAAATGTTCTGAACTTTTTCTACATTTGCTCTTTTTGCATTTTTTAAAAAAAATCGAGAAAAAGTATCTAAAGATTCCATGTATCTGAGCCTACCTTCTTGATAAATCGTATCGAAAGCAAGTGATGTTTTTCCAGAGCCAGACGGCCCAGTGAATACTGTCATTTTTCCATGGGGAATAACAGCAGATACATTTTTTAAGTTGTTCTCTTTAGCATTTTCAATAATCAAATTTTTTGGATAATTTTTCTCCTTTTCTAAAAGCCTAGGCTTTGACTTCAACTTTGTTTTTTTAAGAGTTTTTTTTAGAGCAAGACCTGTTTTGTTTTGAGTTTTTATAATTTTATCTATAGAGCCTTCAAAAATGATTTTGCCTCCAGCACCTCCTCCTTTTGGACCCAAATCTATTATCCAATCAGCTGTTTTTACAAAATCCATGTTATGCTCGATTACAATCACTGTATTATTTTTATCAACAAGTTCGTGCAAGATTGATAGAAGCTTTTCAATATCATAGAAATGAAGACCAGTTGTTGGCTCATCTAAAATATATAAAGTTTTCCCAAAGCTTGGTCTTATTAGCTCTTTAGCAAGTTTAATTCTTTGAGCTTCACCACCAGAGAGTGTAGTTGCGCTTTGCCCAAGGGGTAGATAACCAAGACCTACTTTATTTAAAAATTCAAGTTTTCTTCTTATCTGGGGGATTTTATCGAAAAATTCAAAAGCCTCTTCAATATCCATATTTAAAACATCAAAAATGTTTTTGTTCTTGTATGTTATAGATAAAACATCTGATGAAAATCTTTTTCCCTTGCATTGAATACATGTAGAAAAAGTATCTTCCATAAAATCCATATCTACTTTTACTTTTCCAAGGCCTCTACAATATGGACAAGTTCCATCTTGCGTGTTAAATGAAAATTGAGACGATGTGAATCCTTTTATTTGACTCTGTTTTAAAGTAGAAAAAAAGCCTCTTATATCATCGAAAAGTTTTGTGTATGTTGCTGCATTTGATCTAATGGTTCTACCAATAGGGCTTTGATCAACAAAAATAACTTTATCGATATTATCTTCGCCTAAGAGCTTTTCAAACTTGCCTGAATCAAGATTTGTTTTATTAACTTTATTGGATAGTGCAGGATATAGAGTATCTGAGATTAATGAAGATTTCCCAGAACCAGATACTCCTGTAATGCAAATAAATGTATTTAATGGAATTTTTAAATCTATATTTTTTAAATTGTGAAGGGAGCATTTTTTTAAAGTTATATTTTTCTCTGAAATATTTCTTTTTTTAAACTTTGGAAATTCCCTCTCATATGATAAATATTTTCCAGTTATTGAGTTTTTAGCTTTTATTATATCTTCAATTTTTCCCTTAGCTATAATTTTACCACCCTTTTTTCCAGCTCCAGGTCCAATATCAACAATAGTGTCTGCAGCTTCCATCGTATCTTTATCATGCTCAACTACAATTACAGTGTTTTTTTGATTTTTTAAAGTGATTAAAGTGTCGATTAGTTTGTTATGATCAAAAGGGTGGAGCCCGATAGAGGGCTCATCTAAAATATATGTAGCGCCACTTAAATTTGCACCTAGTTGAGCAGCGAGTCTTACTCTTTGAGACTCACCACCGCTGAGCGTCGGCGCTGTTCTATCTATCGTAAGATAGTGAAGTCCTACATTTATTAAAAAATTTAATTTTTTTAAAATCTCATTTATCAGATCTTTTGCAATTTCATTTTCTTCTTTTGTAAATTTTAGGTTTTTGAAAAAATCTAAAACCTCTAAAATTGTCATCGATGTGAGTTCATGAATTTTCTTTCCATTTAAAGTAGCAACGCTAGGATATGGTTTTATTCTAGATCCAAAGCAGCTAGGGCACGTAGTTTTTGTCATGAGCGTTTGCATTCTTCTTCTATGGACATCACTAGTTGCTATATTTAATTTTTTATGAGCTTCAAAAATTACCCCTTTCCATGAAACATACTCTGTCCATTTAATCTTTTTTTTAGGATGATAAAATCTCATCTTAATCCACTTTTTATCTGCCCCATATAAGAAAATATTTTTGGCTTTATCAGGCAATTTTTTCCAAGGAGTTTTTACGCTGAATTTATAGATCTTGGCTAGATTATCATAGATGTTTTTGAATCTAACTGTATCGTAGTGACCAGCAATAGAGCAGCAGTCTTCAGATATGCTTAAATTCGGATCTACTATTTTATCTATATCATACTCATAAACAGTAGCTAAACCTTGACATTTTTCACACATAGAAGATGGATGGTTAAATGAAAAATCAGTTGGTTTTAGAGCCGAATATGAAAGATTAGACTTTTTTGAATATGCAATTTCAGAAAATAGTTTTTCTTGCATTTCATCTACATCTAAAATAATGAGAGATCCTTTAGATATCTCAAGTGCTAAAAATGCACTCTCTTTTAATCTAGAGAGCGTTTCTTTTGTTAATTTGATCCTATCTATAACAATATCTAAAAAATGCTCTTTTTTGGGGTCTAATGCTTCAATTTCAGAAATATCTAAGATTTTTTTATCGATTCTAACTTTTGTAAAACCTTTTTTTTGAATCTCTTGGATCTCATCTTTGAGTGTGCTTTTTTTGTTTTTTATATATGGGCTTAGAATAATTATTTTTTTATCTAAATATAATTTCTCTATTGCTTCTAAAATTTTCTCTTTGCTCTGAGGTTTTACAACTTCTTTACTAATAGGGCAATGAGGAGTTGCTATTCTAGCATATAAAACTCTTAAAAAATCATAGATCCCAGTTATCGTTCCAACAGATGATCTAGGTGTTTTATGAACAGTTTTTTGCTCTATTGCAATTGTAGGAGATAGGCCCAAAATAACGTCAGCATCAACTTTTTGCTTCTCTTCTATATATCTTTTAGCAGATGAGGGAAGTGTTTCTATGTATCTTCTTTGCCCCTCTTGAAATATTGTATCAAAAGCGAGTGATGATTTACCTGAGCCAGATACCCCTGTAAATACAATTAATTCAAAAGGATCTAGAATTAAATCTACGCTTTTGAGATTATGAACTTTTACTTTTTTTAAAACAATTTGACGATTATTCAATTTTTCTTTAATTGTTAGGTTTGGTTTAATTATAGAAGTATTATAACTGTTTTAGAATTAACAAAAAATTAAAAAATTTTATGCATATTCAAACTAAAATAATTTGTACTATCGGCCCTGTTTCTGAATCAAAAGAGATGCTACTCAAATTAATAGATGCTGGCATGAACGTTGCTAGAATTAATTTTTCACATGGCAATCAAGATGAGCATCTAATTACTATCAACAATATCAAGGAAGTGAGAAAAGAAGCAAAACAGCCAATTGCTATTATGTTAGATACTAAAGGCCCAGAAATTAGAGTTGGAAAAGTAAAAGATGATATTTTACATCTAGAGCCTAAACAAAAAGTTAGACTCGTTAGATCAGAAATTAAAAATGATACAGATATCCCTATTCATCCATTTGAGGTTTTAGATGTTTTAAAACCTACTCAAAAAATACTTTTCGATGATGGTTATATAATTGCTAAAGTATTAGAGAAAGAAAAAGATGCTGTTTTAGTTGAAATTCAAAATAGCGGAGTTTTGAAAAGTTCTAAAAGTATAAATATCCCAAATGTCACATTGCCTCTTCCCGCTGTAACGGAGCAAGATATTTTAGATCTAATATTTGGCTGCGAAAATGATATAGATATTGTTGCTGCATCTTTTATAAGATCTGCAGATCATGTACTCGAGATTAAAAAGATTTTAAATGAGCACTCTAAAGCAGATATTCCAATAATTGCAAAAATTGAGAGTTCAGAAGGTGTTGAGAATTTTGATGAAATTGCAGATGCAGCCGATGGAATTATGATAGCAAGAGGGGATCTAGGAGTTGAAGTTGACCTATCTTTAGTTCCAAAGCTTCAAAAGTCTATGATTGCAAAATGCTATGAAGCTGCAAAACCTGTTGTTGTTGCAACTCAAATGTTAGAGTCTATGATAAACAATCCTCGGCCGACAAGAGCAGAAGTCTCTGATGTTGCTAATGCTATTTACGATAGCGCATCTTGCGTAATGCTCTCAGCTGAGAGCGCTGCTGGAAAATATCCAATTGAAACAGTTCAGCAAATGAAAAAAATAGTTTATCAAGCAGAACAAGATTTTGATTATAAAGATTTTTTTTATAAAGAATCTAGAATCGAATGTGAAGATGTCTCATCATCTGTTGCCGTTGCTGCTGTAAAAACAGCGTATAGCGCAGGCGCAAAAGCAATTTTTGCAATAACAAGAACAGGATTTACAACTAGGCTTCTTACAAGGCTAAGACCTAATATTCCAATAATTGCGCTTACTAAAAATGAAAAAAAATATCATCAACTCTCGTTTTTATGGGGAGTTATTCCAATTTACTCTCCAGAGTGGTCAAAAGAAAGAGAAGCATTTGCTATTATGAGTCACTATGCTATGGATAGAGAGTTTATCGCCTTTGGAGATTTTGTTGTTTTAATATCTTCTTTTCCTTTCGATAAAAGAGGAATCACAAATCTTATGCTTGTTGAAAGTGTTGGTGAAGTTCTAGTTAGAGGATTTAAAGGTCATGGAAATAAAGTAAAAGGCAAAATAGCGAAAATAATAGCTGTAAATGGAGATAGTCTTACTAAAGCCAAAGATAAAATAATCGTTATCTCAAAATGTTCAGAGAGTTATTTACCTCTCTTTGAAGTTGCAAAAGCTGTTATCTTACAAAATCGTAACATTGATACAATCTCTGAAAAACTAGCTCTTGAAAAAGCTCAAAAATTAGATCTGCCTCTAGTTATTAGAGCAAAGCATGCAAATGATATTTTATTAGATGATGAAGTAGTTCATTTGGATCCTCAAAAAGGCTTAGTCTTTAAAGTTTCAGAAGATGAGCTGCTATAGCTATACTTGCAATGCCGGCTGTCTCAGCTCTTAGAATATTATCATTTAACTTGATACCTTTAGCTTTTAGATCATTTTTTAAATATGAAATCTCACCCAAAAAAAATCCCATCTCTGGGCCTATAAAAAAATAGCTATTTTTTTTATCTTTTTTATAAATATCTACATATCTTTTAGCTTTTTTTTCAACATCTCCAAAATAGATATTTTTATTGCCATCAAATTTTTTTATATCTTTTATAGATTCAAAGATCTCTATTTTTGGAAGGTATAATCTTCCACTTTGTTTTATAGCTGCTATCAAAATAGATCTCATTCTATCTAATCTATTTTTAGAGAAATTCAATTTCTCAGAATTTTTGGATTTGAAAAACCAGATCGCATCTACTCCAAGCTCTGTTGTTTTTTCAAGTAAAAAATCTAGTTTATTTGGTTTTATAAAAGCTTGAACTAAAATTAATTTTTGCTTTTTTTCTTTTTCAAAAAAAACATCTTTAA
>SDBU01001277.1_pt1 | contig 36550 bp, 79 predicted proteins | sample 2277071 | NCBI WGS metagenome assembly SDBU01 (sample SAMN10397929, study PRJNA504765) | marine sediment metagenome | isolation source: marine sediment core GS08_GC12, 126 cmbsf | place: Arctic Ocean: Gakkel Ridge, Loki's castle | collected 2008 | reverse complement strand
CCCTATGGTCGACGCCTTTAATCATGGTACCGCTGTTTGTAGTGTTGCCTTAGCGGTAGCACCATTATGTAATATATTAAATTATAAAGTATTGGATAGCGAGGGAGAAGGCACGGAGGAAGAGGTTGTTTTAGCACTTGAGGATATATTACTACTCCATGAAGCAGGCTCTGAGTATACGCCCCATGTTGTGAACCTTTCTTTAGGAAGCCCTGATGAAGGAGACCCCGATAATATCCTAAGGGTAGCCTGTAGGGCACTTATTGATAGGGGTATATGGGTGGTGGCTTCAGTAGGGAATAATGGTCCCATGCCATATTCTATAACTGCTCCAGCGGTAGAGAAATATGTTTTTGGTATCGGTTCTATGAGTTATGAGCCTTTTAGGATTAGTGATTTTAGTAGTAGAGGACCAACATTAGAAGGGCTTACAAAGCCAGATGCTGTATTTCTTGGTGAAAATATTAAGGTAGCTAGTAGTATTAGTAACACCGCTACAATAGGGAAAAGTGGCACTTCGTTTGGTAGTCCTTTTGCGGCAGGGAGTATTATACTATTCATAGATGCAGTAGAAACTCACGGATTGGCAGCTTTGGAGTCTGGTCGTCTACCCTCGGAAGCAATATATCACAAAATCTTAGAGTTGGCTACTCCTAAAAAAATGCTGGACGATTTACTTGTAGGTACATGTATTAAACCTGAAGGCGCACCGGTTGACAAAGATAACGATTATGGTTTTGGGCTGCCTTATGGTCCTTTAATGTTAGATGTACTTGCTCCACCCAGCATGATGGGGATAGAAGCAATGATGCCATTAGTAACAGGGTTATTAGGAATGGCGATGTTAGGAATGGTAATGGGGGGTGTTAATAAATGACCATTTGGGAAATATTATTTATAATCATTGGGCTTGGGATTTGTTACTGGCAAATTCATGGTGTCATTAGAGGTAAGGAATAAACCAGTAATAGTAGTAATTTAGGAGGTAGAGTTTATGTTATTATTACTGATAGGTGGGCATATTCTTCTAATAGTGGCGTTGGCGTTGCTGACTTCCTGGTTGTGTGTAGGAGGTGTTGGTTTGCTAATAGCCAGCATTTGGTTATTTGCAATGGGAGTCTGGTTTATAGCATCCTACTGTTTTAAGGTATTAAAGCCTTGAAAAATATTGTAGGGGTGAAGCTAATATGAACCTAATTAAAGCAGAGGTTAAGGCAAAATATCTAGTAGAACAACTCCAGCCATTCTGTGATAGAATAGAGATAGTTGGTAATATTAGGCGTAGGAGGCAATCGGTTGATGATATTCAGCTATTATTAGTGCCTAAAGGTGCAATGTTATTTAGTATAATGACAAAGATTGTTGAGATGGGTTCCAGGGATGGTCTAAAGGTTGCTAGTAAGAAAATAATAATACTAAAGGATGAGTTTGAAGATATAAAGGCCGAGCTTTGGTTTACCATTATAGATAAATGGCCGGTAATGTTACTAATAAAAACAGGTGGTAATAAAAGTAATAAACGGATGGCAACATTGTGCGAGGGGAGGAAGTGGCAGTTATCAGTCCAAGATGGTGTTATATACGATGAGAATGGTAGGAAATTACCAATCAAGGAAGAGGAAGATATATTTAAGCTGTTAGAGATACCATATATTGAACCATCGTGGAGGGAGTAATGCCTCGTCAGCCAATTTATTTTGACCAAGAAGTTATCGATAGATTAAAGAAACATACCAAAGAAAAGTATGGTAAGCGTAGGGTAATATCATTGGTTGTTCAAAGTGCAGTGGTGAAGTATCTGGATGTAGAGGAGGTTAAGAGTGGTAAGAAAAAGTCCACAGCCATCCGGAACAAGATTATTTGATTTCAGTTTAGATGGCAATGTTAAGACTGATTATGAACCGATTGAAGGTGCTATAGTATCCAAGCCGTTTGAATTAACAGAGGAAGAGCTAAGGTTGATGGGTTGGGAAGAGGATGATGCCCTGGCTGAGCAAGTTACTGAGAGGGACTGTTCTCTGGACATGAAGTGCTGGCAGCGTTTAATAAGGGAGAAATTTGATAAGGGTCAAGGGGTGGAGCAATACGAACTAATGCCTGAGGATATTAGCCTTGACTTGAAAGATACTATTTTAAGACCAATAACAAGAGAGGTAGCCAAGCCCTTCATTGAGAAATATGAATGGTTAGGTCAGTTGGGAACATTTAAGTTTGGTTACGGGTTATATTTTGGGTATCGGTTAGGAGTGGTGACTTGTTTCTCCAAAACAACAACCTGGCAGGCAGAAGTATCAATATGTGGTGAGAAATATAGAGATAAGGTTATTCTTCTTTGCAGAGGGGCGGCGGCGAATTGGGCGCCAAGCAATGCTAATAGTTATGCAATCGCACAGACCTTAAAGGCAGTTGAGAGGGATACTCCTTACCGTATAATTCTTGCCTACTCCGATAGGCGTGCTGGTGAGGTTGGGACTATTTACCAAGCATTAAATTGGTTATTCATTGGTTGGGGGGCTACCGGCTTTGATAATGTTCCCAAGGGTTTAGTTGACCCAACAGATATGCGTTTTCATACCAGGGGATTGCCCAAAGAGTTCAAATCCGAAAGACGCTTAAAGGAAGCTGGTTATGAGGTCTTAAAAGTGGCCCGTGCCAATAAGGGGAGATATATCACCTTCTTGGGAGCAAGAAAAGAAAGGAAGGAACTTTTGGAAGCATTAAGGTTTAGAGTATTACCGTACCCAAAGCGAGAGGATTTTAATGACCCAAAGAAGTTAAGGAAGTTTAATGCTATGTTGAGGAAAGGAGGGTAAAATGTGGTTCAAAGGGACTAAGTTTGGAGTAAGTATTTGGTATGTATGTTGGGGATTAAAGGGAGAGTCTTATAATGCGGAATTATACCAGACTACTACTGGGCTTAAGATGTGGTTAGTAAATCCATCCTATAGGGATATGTCAATCTTTCGTATTGGTAGAGTCGTAATTACAGAAGATGGACCAGTTGAAAAAGAGCATTGGGATACTCGGGAAGAGTTCCTAAAATGGTATCCAGCTCCTCTTAGTCCCGGAGCTTCTTCTATTGAGGGAGTTTTAGATTAAAATGACCAGAATGTTTAGGACCATTACCAGAACCTGGAATCCCTATTGTGGCTGCCTATATGAATGTTATCACGGTGGTTGTTGGGCAAGAAACTTGGCTTTGGAGAAGTTAAATCATTTACCACGATATAGTGATGACTTTAAGCCAAAATTAGTTGAGAGTGAATTAACCAAAAGGTTTAGTCCTGATGAGTTTGTTGCAGTAAGCCTAATGGGTGATATATCCTTTGCTACTACAGAGGAAATATCAAGGATATTAGATAGGATTAAACAATTCCCACTAACAAACTTCCTTATTCAATCAAAAAATCCAAGGCAATATTGGGCTTGGAATGTTACCTTCCCTCCAAATATTTATCTTGCTACTACCATTGAGACCAATAGGGATTATGGATTAACGAAGGCTCCCTCATCAATCGAGCGTTTTTATTATATACAAGATTATCCCCATACTCCCAAATTTCTATCCATTGAACCAATAATGGATTTTGACCTAGATATTTTATCTGGGTGGGTTAGCCAGATTAACCCAGAAATTATCGAGATTGGATGTGATAATTATAATAATCATTTACCTGAACCTTCTTGGGAGAAAGTTGAGGCTCTTTTGGAAAGACTCAAAGATACATGCCCTAAAGTAATAGAAAAGCAAGGGTTGGAAAGATTGAAGTATGGGTAGTGGTCCATTATATTTGGTATATGTTTGTCCCAACTGTCTAGCCATACGACATCTTAAACCTAAGGACAATAATATTTACTGTTGTCCTGTGTGTGGGTTTGAGGTCCTGTATAATAATGGTATAATAACTGAAGTAGAAAAACTTGGAGGGAGGATTAAAGTATTATGTCTGAATTTAAGTTAGAGCCAGCCGATACATTGGTAAAGATTAACCAAAATAAAGACCCCTTCTCTTATACAAAGAGATGGGCATTGAGTAGTCCTTATGACCATGTCTTTATATATATGGGCAAATTGTTCATTGAAAAAGAAGGAGAGGTTCTTTCTAAGGGAGTTAGCATCCCAATGCTTTTTGAGAGTAATGGTAGAGGCGTGGTGCTTCAAACTCTATCTAACCGCTATGGTGAAGAAGTGGTAGTCATGAGAGCGAAAGAGAATTGGGTTAAAGCAAAGCTACCTATGGTTATAGATGAGGCAGTTAAGTTGGCCAGTGAGTCTCAAGCCTATTATGATTACCTATGTATTGCGAGGTATGTCCTACCAAGGCTCATTTACGAGAAACTAGGCTTACCAATACCTCTTAAATACCATAGAGACCAATTTCATATATGCTCGGAGGCTGTATTTGAGGTTTTTTATAGGGCTAAGTTAGTCGATATATTACCAGGGGATGTGGTCCCGCTTCCTGGAGATTTTGTTACTGATAGTCCTTTACTTAAAAAGGTTGGGAAAATAGCGTTGTCCGAGGAAGTGGTTTAATGCCGGGGAAGTATCAAGATTGTGATACGCTCTGGTTCCACCAGAGAGGGTAGAGGGCAGTTCTCTAACCCGGCTTCAAATCTTAACAGGGAAGTAATATGCCAACTAAAACTAAAGTGAAACATACTTTGAAGAATACTGTGGTCTTTGATACCATTACCAAGAAATTTATCCAAAAAGGCCATATTGTTCATGGCGCAAAGGTTTTACAATACCCAGAAGGTATTTGTGAGTATTGTTCCACCAAATATCCTAAACATAGGAAACGACAACGGTTTTGTAGTGCTGAATGTCGTATGAAATGGTGGGTAAGGCAAAACCATAATGGTGAGGACCCTGATTATGGTATGACCACTTGTCAAATATGTGGGAATGAGTTTCAGAAAACCAGACCTTGGAGCAAATACTGTTCTGCTGTTTGCCAAGCAGAGGGCAGAAAGAAGCTGACAGCCGAGAGTAGGCAGTGAGAGCAAGGATGAGTAAGCGTATAATGCTTCACAGTTAGCAGTGTAGCTTTAACTCAATGTTTACTATTCGCCAGCAGTGAGCTAGATAGAGCATAGCTATGAGAAGCGTTGTAACGGATAATAAGAATAAATGGTTGAAATATGACCGAAATATTATTACTACCACTCGGGAGGAGTGTTAAGCAGAAACGGAAGTATAAAGGGAGTAACGCCTTTGGTGTTCTTGGTGTTTCTCCGCAAAGCTCAATGCGGCAGGTAAAGCGTGCTTATGTAGAGTTGGCTTTTGAGTATCATCCTGATAAAAACCATTCCCTCAATGCCAAGGAACAGTTTATTAGGATTAACAAAGCGTATAATTTTATTATGAAGGGTGGTGATATAGCCAGGTATTTAGTCTTGTGCGGTATTACCCAATCGAAGCAGAAGTTTACAGAAGCCCTTATGAGTATCAAGAGGACCGGAATACTTACCGGGATTGATTTAGAAACACCAAGGCCACCTCTATATAGAGTTAATATGTCTGATGAGGAGTGGGACCAACAGCAAAAGCTACTTACTGGATTGTTAATCAGATGTCCCAATTGTAAGTGGAAAGAGGGATGTGATATAGCTACTGGCTTTTCCGATGTTGAGGAAGTTTATAACCGAATGGTTAAAATGTCAATGAAGATGTATTAGGTTGATTTAAGAAATGGTAGCTAAAACCAGGATGAGTAAAACCAAGTATCTTCGCCTATTGGAGGCCGATATGAAGTTTTGTGGTTTATCAGAAGCAACAAAACATCAATATAGGCTTATTGTTAATAGGTATTTAGACTTTGCCGAGAATGACCCGGACTTTTCTCGTGGTGAGATTATGCAGTTCATCGCTTCCTTAGGCAATGTTACCTCAACCTATGCTGCATGGGTATTATCAATAGTAAAGCGTTTCCATAAGACTATTAAGGATATTCTACCCAAAGAAAAGGAAAAGTGGCCATTAGGACCAAGAGAGGGACCAAAGGTTAAAGTAAGGGCACAGCCTACCTTTGATATTGCCATTATTGATAGGCTGTTTAGAGTTATTAAAAATAATAGGGATTGTGCGATAGCTAGGCTTCTTTTTGCTACCGGTATGCGTAGGGATGAGATATGTAGGCTTACCGTTGATAGTTATGATAGACCTAATGTTACCATTGAAATGTCAAAGGGAGAGGAGTACCGAACTGTAAGATTGGATAGTGTTACCTGTAAAGCAATAGATGGGTATTTAGAGATAAGGCAAGATAGGTATAAAGCATTATTCCTGAATGACCATTCCAAACCACTAACTCCTGATACATTATCGCAGGTTTTTAAGAAGTATTTTAGCTGGCTTGGTTTAGAGAAAAGAACAGGCCTTCATGCTTATAGGAGGGGCTTGACAACAACATTATATGATGGAGGGATGGGTGAGACAGAAATACAAAAGTTTATTGGTTGGAAGACAAGAGAGATGGTAAGCCGTTATATTCAGTTTAGCCCTAGTAGAATTGGAGAAGATGTCAGGGCAATTCATCCATTCTATAAGGAGGAATAATGGATAAAAAGCTAACGCAGGAGCAGATTAAAGAGTTCTGGGAGGGGCATGGGTTTCAGCAAGTAACTAAGAAGGAATCCTATGATATTGGCTATTACACTTTATGGGAAAATGATGCTGGTTATTCTCAAGGCAAACTACCTGATATAGACCTCAACAACCTGTTTAAGTATGCTGTGAATTGGGATGAAATAGAAACCATTCAATTTAGTTGCGGAGATGATGGACACCACTGTTGGATTTATACAAAGAAGCTGATAGGTAAGTCATTGTATGGTAATGGAGCAACAGACGAAGATGCTCTCTTCTGGGCATTGAGACAGGTTAAGGAGGGAAGTGATGGTTGAAGATAAAGAGGCACAGATAATAAGTAAAGGAGGAAAAGATGGGTAGCTGTGAAACTCACGGAAGGGAAAATTGCACTACTTGTATTCCCATTGAGATGAAGGATAAACAAGAGGCACTTCCAAGAAAACCTGTAAGATGTGTGCTTTATAAAAGTGTTGGTGGAGTTTACACTGCTGACCCTAAAATCATTCCTGAAGCTCGTTTAATCCCAGAGATTACCTATGAGGAAATGATGGAGATGGGAAGCCAAGGAGCCAAAGTGGTGCATCCGAGAGCAGTGGAAATAGCACAGCACTATGGAGTGGAAATCTTAATAACCAGAATGGGAGATTAGATAATGGATAAAGAGGCAATAGAGAAGATATACAAGGTCATTCGCCAAGATATAGTAGGGCATACTCGCACAATTAAACTTGCCAAAGAAATAGATAGAGTGTATGAGAACCTTGGCTACCGCAAACCACTAGATAGACCTGATTTAATGGAGGGATTGGCTGAACTCTGTCTTGTGACTTATGATGTAGCTATGTATGGGGGTATAAGCCATCGGGCTAAACTTACTCAAGATGATATTGCTCAAATCCTAGCCCTCCGTTCTGAGCTACCCAAAGAGAAGCCACTGGATAGACCTGAATTATCACAGGACGAATTGTTGTTGACACCAGAGGAAAAGCAAAGGATTAAAGACGAGACTGCACATCTATCCAATCCAAACACTATATTAGATAGATTCCTTAAAGCCCAACTAGCCAAAGCCCTCAAGCTCAGACTGGATAGCCCTAAGTTGAGGACAAAACTAGGGAATTTAATCAATGGTTTCGTTAATAAGCAAAGTTTTACAGCTAAAGACCTTGACCAACTCCTAGCCATATATCCTGAGCTATCCAAAGAGAAACCACCAGATAGACCTGAGATAGTATGCCTATGTGGTTCAACTAGATTCAGCGAGGCTTTTAGGCAGGCAGAGTTTCAAGAAACATTGGCGGGTAAGATTGTCCTCACTATAGGATGTAGTATGCGTTGCGATGATGACCTATTCGGTGATATGGCTGAACCAGCAAAGCAAATAATCAGGGCTAAACTAGACGAGTTGCACCTACGGAAGATAGACCTAGCTGATGAAGTTACGATACTAAATGTTGATGGTTATATTGGTGAATCCACTAGCCGGGAAATTGACTATGCCATGAAGATAGGTAAGCCGATTAAATACTTGGAGGATTAAATGGATAAAGAGGCAATAATGGGATATATGCAATGAGGAGGAAGAATAATGGAAAAACCAGAAATATTAGAGTACCCAAAATGTCCGGTCTGCGGTGAAGAGGAAACACTAATAGCCTCGCTTGCTGCCAAGGAAGTAGATAAAGGTATTAGCCCTAATGCTATACCTCGTTTCCTACAGACTTGGTCATTTGTAATGCGAAGTCCCAACTACCCAATTATTATTGGGACTAAAGCTCCAGCAGGCGTTGTACTTATAGATATGTGTAAAGGTTGTGGTATCATTCGTGCTATTAGAGTTGAGATAGGAGAAGCGATGGCGTTGGATTCACCTAGGGTAGGGTGATGGTAGGAATGGTATTGGAAAACATAATTACCCTTGACCCCATCACCAAAAAGTTTACCCAAATTGTCCCGGAAGAAAAGGTATGTTATATTTGTGGTAGCAGTATCTTTATTGATGACCACCATATAGACTTAGAGCATGGTAAAATTAGCGATAAAACAGTACCATTATGTAGAAGATGCCATCATACTATAGGTATGTATAATGGTATCCATATGTTTGATGCTGATTTATTAGATAAGGCTATTGAAGTTTGGAATATGACTCAGAACCTATATAAAAAGACTTTAATGACAAGGGAAAATATTAAGCGGTCGGCTTACTGGAATAAGCAACATAACATTACTAAAAAGAAGGTTATTACTTTGGACTCTAATAGTAAAGGGTTTGAGCAAGGGAAGTTATTATAATGGTTGATGAGAATGACCAAGTTAAAATTGAGTTCATAGATAAGCGGTCTCTTGTGCACATTGGCTCCGAATATGTTGACAAAGAAGTCTTGGGTAGGATTTATTACCTGGCTGCCGAGTTAGGGATTACTGCCGAGGAAGTTCTTGGGATAGCTTGCGAATTAGCACTGGAAGAATTGGGTAAATAATATGCTAACGACCGGTCAATTTATTAGGTCTAAATTAGTTGGGGCTGCTAAAAAAGGAGTGGTGATAGCGGACCTTCACAAGGAACGCAAAGCCAATTGGCGGGAGTTGGGAATAACATACAAAAATGGTACCTATCACTCCTTCGCAAGACTATTTTACTTTTTAGAACAGTTAGCTTGGGTTAAAACTACAGGTGAAACTGAGGTATCACATGCTAAGGGAGTAATATCTGAGCTTCTATCTCCAAGAACTTATTATAGAATAACTGATGAGGGATTGGCTCATGATGAGTTCGATTGGACAGACCCTTTGGCAGCTTTACACCCTGAGTTTTCTGGTAATGCTAGGGCTAGTAAATATCGCTTGCCATCTGGTAGGCCTAAAGGAAGACCTAGAATTGGACCACCAGTAATTAAGAAACCATTAAAGCCACCTAAGATTAGGAAACCTCTAGTAAAGGTACTGCATGAGGTTACGCTTACAGAAGAGGAGAAAAAACAGCTTATTGATGAGTTTTACGAATTGATGGAACCGCATAGATACCCAACAAAGGCTGAAATCTATGAACTGTTTATAGAGGAGTTGAAACTTAAAAGGAGGAAGGCAAGGGAGGGGTAAGCTATATATGTATAGAAAAGAAGCATACCAAATAATGAAGCGGTTAAATGAAGTGGTTAATTCAGATGAAATATCAACGCCTATTTTTGATACCATAATTATTCCTAAACTATTTTAGTTCCTTAAATTTTACCAAAGTTTTCCATCCTTCCTGGGTTCCGTGACAAGGGCAGAACTAGCTAGTTCTGCGTATTATTAAATGCGTATTTAATTGTTTGACAACGCTGTGAAAAAGTGTTATTGTGGTAATGAAAAACAAAGCACATACACTAAACAGTACCTTAACAAAAGAATAGAATTATATCGCCTGACTAACCTGCCATCTACTCAAATAAAATAATAAAGGAAGGTGCATAATGCCAGAGGAAGTAAAGTTAGTAGGTGGCAAGTTTATTAAGACAGGTAAGGCTGCCAAAGTGGCAGGAGTAAAACCGCCAAAATATCCCTACCCCGCTGACCAATATGAGGCACTGCTAAAGGCAGCCAAGGCTGATGGACTGGATGTCGGGGACACCAAGCCGAAGAACACAGCAACAGCCAATGTAATGACTGGACTTATCATAGACGCTTTTATTGCTGATAGGGCAAGGGCGCCAAAGAATTAACGGTAGCTCATTACTGGCTGGATCCAGCAAGTAATAGGTAAGGGTTGATGGCAGGTTAATCAAGCGATATAGCAAAAGGAGAGTGGAATGAACACTGAACTTGTTTTATTCCCAGAGGAGGAGGATAAGTCCTGTGGCTCGGTAGTCCCTTTGGTGGCGAGCAATGGTAAGACCTACTATGGGCTATCCGTAGGTTATTGGTTGGTAGATGATACTGATAACTACATCCATATACTATTAAGAGAGGATATTGATACCATTGTCCACGAGACGGCCACCAGTAAGGCGGTTAGAGCCGAGCTAAGGGCTGCCGAGCGGGATACTAAAGGTGAGGAGAAGAAACCTACCATTGAATATGACCCCATAACGAAGAGGTTTAATAAGGTATATCAATAGGAGGTCGGCATGTTTAAGATTACCATATTTGGTAATGTTGACGAGAATGAGGAGTATGTCAAGAAGATATTGGGAGACTACACAAAGACCCTTGCCGAGATTGATGACCCCTTAATACTCTCCGAAATGTTATTGGATGCATGTAATACTCATCCGATATTTATTTCAGTTGATAAACTTCCATACTGAATACAACTCAAGAACAAAGAGGTTTAATGAGGTATATCAATAGTGAGGCGATAATATGCCGGACGACAAAGAGAAGGTTGTTGACCTAATCCAGAAGTGCCTTAGGTTGTCGGAGTCCTCTAACGAGTATGAGGCTGAGGCAGCCTTGGGAAAGGCTCAGGAATTATTGGAGAAGTATAACCTGACGATGGAACAGGTTAGGATGGAAGGTATCACAAATAATGTCCCGGAATTGGTTAATGAGGGAATAGGACTTTATGCTCATTGGCAGGGACATTTAGTAGGTGTTATTGCCATACATAACTTTTGTAAGGTGGTGTTGATAGGTAGGGATAGGATATGTCTACTTGGTAGGGCTCCTAATGTTGCCGCCGTTAAGGAGATGTCAACCTGGATAATTCAGCAATTGGATAGGATGTCAATGGAGGCAACTCAGCAATCCCAAGCTACCAAAGGGGCGTATTTGGACCCAGCAACCAATACATTCATTAGGGTTCATAAAGAATCCAAGCAAGCATACCGAGCCGCTTTTATCGCAGGGGCAACAAGCCGAGTCTTTAAGCGGCTTCAAGAGGGCAGGCAGCAGAGGGTTGACGCTAATCCAAATATGAGGGCGTTAGTGATAAGCCTTGGAGCAGAACTCCAAAACTTCGTCAACCTTCATTTCCCTCAGCTCAATATCGTTAGCACAATCCCAAACCGTCATTCAGATGGTTATTCTAAAGGTTATGAGGCTGGTGGTAACATTAGCTTAATCCGCCCATCGCATCATATCCAAGAGGGTGGAAAGTATCTTAATTCTGGGAGTGGTTAGTTAGAGATTTGAAAGGGGGGGGTAAAGTATGCCTAAACTACATACCGAAGTAGTAGTCCCTAAGCTACCCGATTGCGACTTTTGCAAGCGAGAGGGTAAAGAGACCACTGCCAATTATGATGGTAAAACAGTATTTGGTCCCTGGGCTAATATGTGTCACCAACATTTTGGGATGTATGGCACAGGGTTGGGACTTGGTAGCGGTCAGAGATTGCTAATAAAAAGGAGGTAATCAATGAGAGCCAAAGATATTGAAGACCTACTAGAGAAGGAAGGTTTTGACCTGCAAGAGAGTGATACCGATGTTTTAGGATATGGTAGTAAAACCTATGTCCGAAATGATGGTGAGGATTTGACGCAGGTTATCATTAGTGTTGAAAAGGCGGAAAGTTAGATAATGGTTGATGAATTAGTTAAAGCGCCAGACCCTATTTTGCGGCAGGCATCCAAGCCGATTGGGAAGATTACCCCTAAGGTTAAAGAGCTTGCTGAGGAAATGGTCAACTTTATGGATGACCATTCAAAGGATGCTACTAAACCTATTGGATTATCCGCCTGCCAATTAGGTCATTCTGTTAGGATGATAGCCTTTTGGAGTAATCCTCAATCATTAGGCAGGGAAGATATTGTAATACTAATTAACCCGGAGTTTGTTTATACTAAAGGGCACCATACCGTTAATGAAAGCTGTTTAAGCCTACCTGGTAAGTTCTACCTAATAAAGCGTTATAAGTTAGTAAAGATACGGGGGTTGATGCCTAATGGCACTTCCCGTAGCTTTCGTGGCAGAGATTTATTAGGGCAGGTCTTTCAGCACGAACTAAACCATTTGGATGGGGTATTGATTGATAGTATTGGTGAATTAGTGGTAAGGTAATGAAGATATTTCCAAATAGTAGTTGGAACCTCCCACCCACAGATAGACAAACCAGTAGGATAACCAAGCTATGTATTAGACTTGGTATCGCTGAGTATTTAGAGGATAAACCAAGCAATAGGCTGGAAGCAAACCAAATAATCTATGAATTGAGGGGCAAAAAGAGATAATAATGTATGACCTAATATATTCTGGCGGAGTGGTTAAGGATGTTATTAAGGCTAAATATCCAGAAGTAAAGATAAAGGATGCTTCTGACTATATCCATACGGAACGGTTTGAGTGTGAGATAGAGGACATTGAAGAAGATGAGTTTTATATCTTTGCCATCCGTGAAGGCTTTGCCGAGTGCTGTTTTGGCTTCATTTTAATGATGAGAAACTACCCGGAAGGTAGTAACCAGAAAGTATGGGATTGGATTGCTGAGTCGAAAGCATTGGAGGATAGTGAGGTTGCTAATGCAAAATGAAGAGGTAATCTATGAGGGCTTTGCTACTCCTAGTTTAATCTTGGAGGGGAGTGATAAGTCTGATAGAGGTAGTATTATTGATGAATACGCTAAAACAGAAGAACAGGATGGATTATTATGTGGGAAATGGTCAAAAGGATTTCAGGATGGTTTAATCCATATTTACTTAGTAAAACCAGTAGCCGCTATCTGTGATGAAAGACATGAATGGGCGGCTAAGCGAACATTACTAAAGGAACCGGTAACATTGAACTACCCAATAACTGAACCAGAAACTGGAACAAGAGAACCACCTAAACCAAAGCAAAGGTTAGTATTAGACCCGGAGACTAAGCAATTTAGGATGATGTAAAGTAGCACCTTAACAACTGAATAGTGGGTAGGGGCAAAGGAGAGGCAAAGTGGATATCAAGGGTGACATATTAAAGCAGTTAGACATCATACCTGGTAGACTGACCTTTACCCTAGTTGAGAATGATGGTATATTCTCAGTTTATCATCGTTTTGATGGGAGCTATGGGCAAAGGAACTTCAGCACAGACCAAAACCGAGCCGAGCAACATATAGAGTGCCAAAGAATATGCAGAGACCTTTATCAACAATTACTCGGTAAGAGAGACAAACTCATTAGCAGGTTGGCTCCCATAAGTAATAAACTTGACGCAGTTAGTAGGCAAATAGACGCCTTAATTTTAAGGTAACACAAAGCAAAATACAAAGTCCCTACCCACTATTGAGCGGTTAAGGTTGAAAGGGGGTAAGGATGACAAAAGACGAGGCGTTCCAAGAATACGAAGAGGCAATTAAGCTAGCTTATGAGGCAAAGGAAAAAGCAAGGGCTACATTACGGGAGCAGATAGAGAACCTCCGCAAGGCAGCCCACGAAGAATTGAAAGCTCTCCGTGTCATAGAACAAAAAACGAAGAGGAGTAGATAAAGTGTCAGATGGAAGAATGATGAAATGCCCCTATTGTGAGAGCATATTCTGGATAACCGAAGAGGAACAATATAACAACGAGACCTTTGAATGCCCTCACTGCCATCGAGTAAACGCAGGAAGTATTGAAGCCGATGATTATGGTGTGCTTGTCGGGGTCAGTATGCTTGACGAACAACTCCAAGAGTTATTGAGAGGTTAAAGCTGAAAGGAGGATTAGGATGTTCACTTTAGAGGAGTTAAGAATACTAGAAGCTGCTATGGTTCGCTTCCAGCTACAAGGATACCCTTATGAGAAAAGATTAGGTTGGAAGGAACGGAAACAGTGGCAAGTTTTCTGCCGTGGAGTCTGGCTTAAATTGGAGGCTACAATCCAACAGGTTAAAACTGAAAGGAGGTAGAGATGACACCAGCAAGAATTATGAGAGGGCACGGGGAATTTTGCCACCGTTGCCACTGCGAAATACAGATAGGCGAAAGATGGTATAGGTACGATGGGGTAAGATGCACAGAGACAAGAAAGATATACCATTCCGACACTAGAATATGCTACAAGAACCTTATACCGGTAAAAAGCTGAAACGAGGTAAAAAATGATTACTAGAGAATACCGAGAAAATCACCCAATTAAACCATTTAGGAGTCTGACTATTAGAAGGTCAACTGGTGCTACCGTTTGTGTTAATGCGGGAGGGGTAGCTCAGTTATACCCTGCCATTGATATGAGTAGAAGTTTACCAACACCTTTAGGTAGGACAATGAATGACTACATCGGTTTCCCATCGGATGAGTTTCCAAAGGTTTACAATTATCTTAAAGATGCTCTGGAACATTGGCAAGGAGTAAATTATAAGGAAGATGTAATTTCCATCCTCAAAACTCAGGTAGGTATTATGCCTATGGAAATTATTGCCGAGCACATCCTTTCCGCTATATTTAAGAAGCTATAGGAGTCGATTAGAATGGCCGTTTATAAAAAAGCGGTATCCTCAACGGACCCAAGATTTGTCGGTAGGCGCATTGAGATATTCACTCCACATGAACAAGCCACAATCCCTGTCCCTGATGTGGTTGTCCTTTGCGATGGGTGTAATGAGAACCAATACCCAAAAGATGGTTATTTAGTCTATTTGAGTAAAATGGAATTGAAGAAAGACCTACCTTATGATTTCTACTGTTCTAATTGTGTTAAGGAATACTTCCCGAAAGCAATATTGGTAAGCTAATGCCTAAAGAGAAGATGTTGTGGTCTTTAGATAAACTAAACTCTGTTAGGAGTAGTAAACTTAGGAGTTTTTCAATATTGGAATGGAATACTTTTGAGGGAAACCATTACCGTTTAGTGGGAATGTTCAATAGTAAAGAGTCCTTTGAGCTTGGTATCTTTAATACAGTAGAGGATGCCAAGGCTTTCTTAATTGGAGTTCACGAAATAATTGAAGGAGGTAAGTAAGATGATACATTGGGGTTTCTTAATCCTAACATCTATCTTCACATTCATTGGTGGTTTTATCCTATGTTACTATATCATTTATCAATGTGCTAAGGTATATGGGAGAGTAATGGAAGCTGTGGAACAAGCTGGTAAATATTTTTAACAGGGAGATGTTATGGGACTACTGCATCGTATCAGATTAGTCGTAGATAGTAACTACAGGAAGCATCATTGGTTAAGTAAAAACCTGAGTAAGTATAGGCTGGTTTTTAAGTATATTAAAACAATGTCCAAGGTAGACTTTACTGTCTTAAACCCTGAGTTCTCCAAACTCTACCTACTTGCCAAAAAGATAGAAGCTAGTAGGGAAGAACATAGAAAACTTACAAAGGAGGTGCGTAATGCCAGAAGAAGGTAAGATAGTCTTAACCTTTAAGTTCAAAAACACTACAAAGAATAAGCATAGGTTTGAGGAGGAGTTGGGCGAACAAAGTTGGAGTGACCGAGATACTGCTGTCGGCGCCCTTTACATTGAGAAGGGAGCATTGGAGCTTATAGGGATGCCCGACAAGATAAGGGTTACTATTGAACCATTAAAAGTAAAGGAGGAATAAAATGAGTGGAGAAAGTTTTACCGAAGATTGTCCAAGGTGTGGTGGTGAGCAAACACTTTATGGCTCCCGTGATTGGAAACCCTATGACCAAATCTCAGCAACCTGTATTAACTGTGGTTTTAGAATTAGCACCATTACTGAGATTGCAACCCTTTTAGAGGTTAATGAGACGAGGGAGGAACTTGAGTTTACTCCTATAGAGGAACTGACAAAACCACTAGAGGAGTGGATGAAATGGGGGTATGAACCGGTAGCGAAAAAGGAGGTATAATGGGAATTGAGGAAATTGCTGGTTCAACCACAAAATGGAATGCAGACACCATTGAGGAAAGACGAAAAGTAATAACTGGTCTTGTAAACCGGGAAATTCAGTGGGATATAATACTATGTTACGCTCACCACGGGGAAGAGGTAACCTGTGAACTGTGTGGTAATAAAGACCGTAGCGGTTATTGGTGTAAACCCTGTATCCATTCCAACTGGTGTTGCGTCTGCTGTATTTTACTTGGTATTCCCAACTATGCTACCGGTGTTTATATTATAGGCTAAAGGAGGCTAAAATGCTTAATAAGAAAGACTATGAGGTAATAGCCAAGATAATAAATAACCTGAGTAATAATGAAGGGATGATTGGCAGGTATAATTTGGTAGAAAACCTATCGTATTATTTCGTAAAGGATAATCCCAACTTCAATAGGGATAAGTTTTGTAAGGCTTGTTATGGAGAGAAGCGATGAGAGTATTAGAAACACTTTGGTTTACCAATATGAATGGAGTCTGTGGTATTGTGCTGGGAGAGGGGGATGTTACTAAAGACCCAGTTGCCTATATAGGCGTAGTGGGAGGTAAGGATGAGAAGGCGGATACTGAGGATATTATTGCTTGGGGTAACAAATTCTCACAGGATACTGCCTTACGGATATTGCACCATCTCTCCCCAAAGAAGCAAAGAAATAATGAGGGTAAATAATGAGTAGTATTTTCCGACAGGCCTATGAAATAATAACCAGCAAAACAGTTGAGGAGATGACCGAAGAGGAAACCAAATTAGTAGCTACGGCAACAACCTTTGCTGCTAATGAATTACCAAAGGTATATCCGAAAGAAATGACCATTAAGGAAATGACCATTAGTGAGGGATTACTCATATTAGCTAGGATGACAGAAAATAATAATTTAAAGGAACGGAGGTTGAAAATGGGTAAGGAGCAGTTTATTAGGGATGCAGTAGGATTATTCAGCAAGGCTAGCACAACTAAAGAAGTAGCCTTCTTAAATGGATTCTTAACTGGCTTGGGGGCACATCTTGCATGCCCTACTCCTAATTGGCAACTGATGGAGAAATTCCCAGATACCATAGATGCTGAAAAGCATATAAGGGACATATTTGAAGGTATCCATAAAGATGACATTGAAATAACTTTACGATTATTAGTAGAATATAAGAGAAGCCCCATAGGGGAGGGTAAGATGAAAGAGGTTAAATAAGAAGAGGTAGAGCGAAGTAGAAATAAAATTAAAGTAGGAGGTGTAAAGATGGCAACATATGCCAATATAGAGATTGAAAATCGGAAGTTTTACCTTACGAGTGATGGTGGGGACAAAAAGACTGTCAAGGATTGTGTGAAGGAATATGTAGCCGGCATAAAAGGCAAAGTAAAACCTGAATACTTAGTAAAGGCAGTTCTGGATGCTATAATCGCTGATGGTGCTACCGACTACTATGCCCCGTTTAGCCTGGGCTATTGCGACCTCCCCAGCTATCAATGGAAAATTGAGATAGGCAAGCGAGGAGGAGTAAAAATAACAGGGGGCAGAGCGAAGTAGACCCCGTATATTCTTTAGAGGCTATGATTAACGATATAACAGGTCATCTGGCTTCTACTGTTTACCCGAAGGTATTAAGCCTGAAACTGCCGATTTCATTGCTACCTTAATTAGCGACTTGATGTAGTATCTATTGAGTAAGCGTATAATGCTTCACAAGGCTAGTTTATAGCTTGATGAGTAGTTTAGCATTACCTAGTGATGAGCTAGATACAAACCGCTTATGAGAAGCGTTATAACGGTTGAATAGTATAGTAAAGGAGGTAAAATATGGAGAGGGGAGATGTTAAAGAGGCAATAGAACGCCTTGAGCAAGCAGATGAGGTAGTAAAGCGTAGGCTCAGCCTAAGACAAGTAATAGGCGAGCAACTTGCTTTAGTGGAAGCAAGGGAACTACTCCAGAGAGCGATTACAAAATTATTACCTTATCAGGAAGGAGGTAAATAATGGCAGTAGAAGCTAAAAGAGGATGTGGTTATAGAAAGGTTGGAGGGTTATACCTATGTGGTAGTGGTATTACTACTACTTGTGATAGATTACCATTCCCAATAGAGTATTGCCCAGTATGTGGTAGCGGGATTAAGTTTACACAAGGCTTTACTTGGATTGATTGGTATGCCTTTGCTGGTAAACATGCTGATTGTAAAGAGAAGTATAATATAATATGTTTGCTATGCGACCCCATTATGAACGAGAAGTATGGATTACTCTGGGTAGGTGAGGCTTATTATTCTCCGGTACTTTTTATAAAAGAGGCATTGGAAATGGGAGTATCAAAAAGAATACCTTTTATACCTAAAGAGTTGAAACTAGGAGAGACAGTAGTATTACTAGCCCATAAAAAAGTATTCTACCAAGCTGAGGGTAATGATGGCAAACCACACGAATACCCCGGAATATTCTACACCTTCAAACCAACGACAATAGAAATGCCAATTTATGAGTCGGAATTAACAGAGGAGAAAAGAGAGGAACTAATTAAAAGAAACATTACTCCAATATCAATCCTGGATGGTGATATTGACCACTCCGACGAAAAGACTACTACTGCTTACGACCCAGTAACCAAGAGGTTTAGTAGAGTATTACTAGATGAATAAGTTAATGATTAGTGAAGAAAAGGGTGAACATACAATAGACACTCGTTTTACCTGGACAGGCGATAAGGCTAAAGAGTTTATTGAACTAGCTAAAGAGGAGTATGGTCAGCCTTTACCTTATGGTAGTATTAGAGGACTAATCCGTTTAGCCTGTGCCAGGTTTGTTGAAGCTCATAGGAAGGAGAGAAATGAGCAAATTTAAGGATATAAAAATGACCCCTCGTGAGAAAGCACTACTGACTATTCTTATCGCTGAAATTGAAGGTTGTCAGAATATGCAAGGTATCGCCGCCATCACCAGCTCTTGGGTTACCGCTAATGACCTGCATCCAGAAAAGGTCAGCAGTTTGAGCGAAGGGGAGTTAAAAAGGCTTGGCACATAATTGGCGTTATACACAAAGGAGGAGAAGTAAAACGGAATGAGTAAACATGTTGATGATATATTTAATAGAGTAACCAAGGATTTACAAACCGGTATTGAAAGTGCTATGCTCCATCTACAACAGGGTATGCAGGAGTATTTAACCAATAGCATTGACTTACCTAAATTACTAAAGATGATAGAGGAAATGGGGATACCTAATATTATTATTATGAAGGACGAGAGTATTCCCGGTTTTGATGCCTATAAAATATTAGGCCTTGATAAAACCGCTACTAATGAGGAGGTAAAACATCGCTTTGGTGAGCTAATATTCAAACTCCACCCTGATACATCTGACATTAAAGGAACTGAGTTTTTAACCCAAATGGTAGTTATGGCATACCAAATAATCGGGAAAGAGAGAGTGGGAATGAACCACAAGAATTCACACTAATAAAGGAGGAAGCTATGATTAAATCAGGGCTTGCCTTTCACTGTCACCACGATACCTTAATAGAGGTTGTCTCTGATTATGATGAGAGGGTCAAGTTTATCAAGGAAAGTAAACCAGCGGGAGAACAAGCTCTACGCTTGCGTCTGTTCCAACTCATACCAGAAGATAGATTACCAGGTAAAGATTCTATGGAATTGGAAGCCTACTTTAAGACAAGGGAAGCCTACTTTAAGACAAGGGAAGCCTACGATAAGGCAAGGCAAGCCTACGATAAGGCAAAGGAAGCCAACTATAAGGCGTGGAAAGCCCGCAATAAGGCAAAGGAAGCCTACTTTAAAAAGTATCAAGTAGAAATTGAGGAACTCCATAAAGAGCTATGCCCAGATTGCCCCTGGGACGGCACGACTATATTCCCTCTACTAAGGAGCTAATCTAGTAGTTAGAATATCACTCAAGGGCTATGTAAAAGGTGTAAGAAAAAACATTTTGGAGGGTATAATGCTAACTGATAAGGAGAGAGAAACACTATCCAAAATACTAGAGTTTGAAAATAACCTATTGGAAAACGCCTTTGATGCTAGTAAAGGCGGTAAGTTTCAATTAGGCTGGTCCTGGAGGGATGTCCATGCTTACCCAGCAACTCTTAATGGTTTTGTTGTTAAGGGTTATTTGGAAACATTATTCAACTCAAACTCATATACTGGCTACCGATTAACTAATGAAGGTAGGGCGATACTAATGCAGGAGCCCGAGATTACCAATAAACTCTATACCGCTCAATTGGATATACCTAATGACCTCTTTGATGTTATAGAGGGCTATTCAGAGGTTAAATCTCTTTTTCTGCAATCCTTCAAAGGAGAACCTGTTGACTTTTTAATGGTTGGTGTTCCAGGCTCAGCAAAGACAATGTTCCTATCCGAACTAGAAAGGATTGGCGGTTCTACTCCTACTATTCTCGGTGGGACAGCAAGTAAGGTTGGTATAGTTGACATCCTCTTTGACTATCAACCAGTATTACTACTATTAGATGAATTTGAGCACTTAAACCCTAGAGACTATACCATATTATTATCCCTATGCGAAACCAGAGTAGTCTCCGAGACAAAGCATGGCAAGAGAAGAAGATTGGAATTACCTAATACCAGGATGTTTGCTGGGTGCAATTCTACCAGGAATATTCCATCACCAGTATTAGATAGGATGCAGATTGTCCATTTTAGGTCTTATACTATGGCAGAGTTTTTGCAGGTAACTGTCAATGTTCTCACCAAACGAATGTTAATGGATTATTCTTTAGCAGAATACATAGCACAATTAACCTGGAACTTTTCCCATTCGGTCCGTCAAGCAATCAGGATAGCCAAAATGGCGAAAACAAAGGAAGAGGTAGATAGTTTGTTGGAAGTAATACAGAAGTATTCAGGGTAAAACCAGCTTAATCCCTGTCTCTTCCGTAAACCCTTTAATTACTCCCTTCATCAATATACCAACAAAAAATGCTATCATTATTCCCATAAATATTCCGGTAATTACTCCCATAATACCAGAAAACTCTTCCTGTGTTATTACATTATCCTTAGCAGCCTCAGCTACCTCTATAACCAATTCAGGAGTTATTAAACCATTAGGCATCCGAATAACCCCTTCCTTAATAATTATCCATAACAACGAGTGAGGTCATCAAGTAATTTATTTGCCTCTCCTTCGGTAATACCAGTTTCTTTCTCGGCAAACTCCTTAGTATAATTCTCAACCCACTCTTTCCTGGCCTCCCTCCACTTTGGTCCTGTAGGTAGAGGAATTCTCTCATGTTTAACGGTCATTAAATATATCCCAACCATTCGGATTCCTCGGGTATGTTAATAATCTCATCAACCGTAATGTATTCTGGCAGTATATTTTCTTTAACATAAAGACCACCAAAAAACGCTTGCGACCATGGGTCCTTACATAACTTAATGGCGGTAGGTAACCTTATTGATAATATAGCATAATTACCAGGGTCATAAATACGCATATCAACCGAACTAACTGCAAGAAGTATACAGGACCATTTATCAGGCGCAAGGTAAATTACATTCCTTCTTTGCTTGCCAATATGTGTCATCGGTGAGCCGACCATCAGCCCATTACTTTTTATAGACGATAATCTTTCCGTAGGAGTAAAGTGCCAATATACCCCCTGTATACTATGCGGAGCTTTTTCCATCTCTTTTCTTAGTTCTTCTACGCCTTCATCAGTATTAAGACGCTCACCTAATTTAGAAACCATTTCTGAATAGGATAAATAATTAGCTGGACTACTAGACCTAACAGTCACCTCACCAACCGCTTCCTTCTCCCCTATATCCCGCAACCTCTTATTTTCTCTCTTAAAAGCTACCAAAGAGATGGTGTCTCCTACATGGAAAATACTTTTACCAGAATTAGTAATTCTAATATAGGTCATCGCCTCTTCACCATGCCTTGACCTTAATGTTTCGATTAGCCTTTTTGCTTCCCTAGTAACACAAGCAACATCATCTTCCGGGCAGATTGCTTCTGCTCTCCCAACTGCCCAGCTACCATATCGCTCAACTAATCTTTGGCGAGGTTCACCGTGGATGGAGTGATGTTCCTCTACCATTAACTCCCTGGGGTGTTTAGGTGAAGAACCAGTAACTCCTTTCGTCATCCCGGTTAACATTGGAAAAACAAAGGCGAGAACTAATAATGGTAAAATAGAGGTAATAAGTGAGCCGAAATCAAAGCCATTAGTAGTAGTGACATAATCAGTCAAGACTACTTCATCTCCAACTTCCACTAAGGCCGCCTCATAAGCATTGACCTCTAAAAAGCTATCGCAAGGAGTAGCTTCGCTCACTTCATATCCTGGCTGTATATTACCAGCAATACTAAGAATAGCATTATCCTTAATGAAGATAATATCTATTGGGAATAGCATTTGAAAAGTATTAACCGTTACTACTTGTGCTGAGGGTAGAATAAAAAGCATCCCTGTTCCAACAGGTATAGAGGCTACACCACTAAGTCCTTGGATGAGTTCAGTAGTAGTGTTGGCAACATTTACCGACCACTGATTATCATTGATTGTTACTACTGCTGTCCCTGGCATATTCCTACCTCCTCTAAATCCATATCGCCACTATCGGTTTAATCTCCTCTCCAATTGTTTCCCATAACCCAGGAGTTCCTAATTGCCGCCCTAGCTCAATTCTTATACCATTCATATCTGCCCACCCATGAGGTACTAATATTGTTACCCAATGCCCGAACCACTTTGCTTTAACAAGGCCAATACAAATTACAATCCTTACTTCAACTCCCAGTTCATGACACTTACGCTTAAACTTAAAGGATTTACCGAAACAATTATTAGTAAGGAGATGATATGATTCTTCTCTTATCTTCTCTATTAACTTATTTAACTTTGTTTTCTTGGTTATCATTTTACTGTCTTAAGTCATGCTGCTCATTACCGCCCCTAACATACCTATCATTAGTATCGGGGCAATACTAGCCATAATATCTATCGCTGCTACTGGCGTTATTGCCTGTAAAATAAGAGGCCCAAAGGGAAGGCCATAACCATATTCGTTATCCTTTCCAGTCGCAACGCCCTCAGGCTTTATACAAAAATTAGGCAAATATAAGTCTATCATCTCCTGAGGTGTTACTATTCTTGCTGCTGCCGTATAAATTCCCGGTGGAATACCTGCCGGATATTCCATTATACCACCATATCTAACTTCACCACCATACCTAATGATACTCTCATGGTAGAGCGCAATTATTCCAGAAGCAAAGGGAACTGAAAAGCTGGTTCCAGTCTTTGCAATAGTAGCACTATCACTAACACTGCTAGCCACTTTAACATTCTCACCTAGAAAAACCCCATCGGGCTTAATTAGTCCTTCCATTGTTGGACCTCTCGAACTCCAATCACTAATCCTAAAAGGCTCATAACTAGCAGAGCCTACGGCGATAACATAGGCCTCACAAGCAGGACATGTTATTGAATATGGGGCTGGTCCACCATTTCCTGCCGATGCTAAAACCCATATACCTCTATCAATGGCTGCTCTACACGCTACTCTTAACGGATTACTTGGGTTACCATCATCCGGGGCACCAAGGCTAAGGTTTATCACTGTTGGAGCAATATCTGGATTGATACTGTGCAGGACAATACAAGTATCTATTGCTAATGCAACATCCTCCTCGCTTCCTTCGCCCTCATCATTCAAAACCTTTAGGTTAAGAATGTTAGCTAATGGGGCTACGGCTAAAACGATGCTACACACAGCTGTTCCATGGTCAAGCCCGTCCCTCATGGGGTCGGAGGTGTAATTTTTACTATATTTGACACGGCCAGCAATTTTATTATGCGTCTCTCTGATACCACTATCAATTATCGCCAAGTTAAAACCTTCCCCATAAAGGGGAGGGATTATTGTAGTCCTAATATCTTCCAATCCAGCAGCCCATATTAGTTGCTCTGGGGTATATGTCGGAGCCGCCTCAACTGGTATTGGCGGTGCTACAATAGGTGGTATTATATCTGCTTTAACGCCACCTATACTAATAACACTATATCCTCTAGCTCTTAACTCGACGACTCTTAATAAGTCAAGGTTACAGAATACTTGCTTTGATGCAGTAGCAACCCTTAGGTTTCTACCTCCACACTTTTTAACCTCATCCTGGAGCTGAGATATGGTTAATTCCCTTGCCATTACCGCATATCTCATTTTACTACTCCTTTCGTATTGACATTCCAAATAAATGCCCTAGGGGGGCGTATACTAAAATGCGAGCAGCCTCACCCATTGGAGCAATGTTTAATAAAGCGGAAGCCATCCAAGTTCCTATCCCAATTAAAATACAGATAATAGAAGCCCACCAAGGCAATGGTGATTCCTGCTTATGCTCTGGAGAATTACCAATCTCCTTTTTACACTCCGGGCACTCATTAGCTGAATTGGGAAAGCGTATCTTACAGCTTGAACAATAGTAATATGAAATCGGCGCCCTAGGATGCCTCACCGCTCTAAGACATGCGTAAACCATAAATTTAACGGGAGAGTTTAGCGTTCTCATTTTATTCCTATTAGAGTGATAGAATTTCGGCAGCGGAGAAGGCTACATCCTTCCACATCCAAACATCAAGAATATAACCAGGGAAACGCCTTGTAATTCCTTCCCCTCCACTATACTGCACGCCACATCCAATAAACAGCCCTACTCCTGTTTGTCTAGTCCCAGCAAATGTTTCACTAGCCACAAGGTTCTTATCAAGATACAGTTTTATATTATTGCCTTCAACGGTAGCAACAATATCGTGTATGGTATTTAGACTAATAAGACCAACAGGCCCATAAGCAGCAACCCCGCTTATTCCTTGCCCCAAGGCAATAAGTGGCTTATCCATCCAAATACCAAGCTCGTATGGTTTGGTATAATCGTTCTTACCATACCTAGTGGAGAGTATAGAAGCATCACCACCGACTTCTGTCTTTACCACTCTCGCCCTAAAGGTAAAATCTCCTGTAATGCTAATAATACTAGGGTCAACACCGCAATACAGATATTTACCGAGGGTGAATAATAAACATCTCTCACCAGTATCTAAGGTTGTCCACTCCGGTGCTTTGTCTGAGTCTCCTCCTCCAAGCGAACCATCATTGCCATACCCAGACATATCCATTGTTGTAAGGCCGGCTCCCTCCATGAAAGCTAAATGCAGAACCAACTCGGCTTGATGTAAAGGAGTCTCAACCATTGGTATATTAAACTCGATAGTAGCGCCAGATTGGATGGTAATACTCCCTTCAACTGTATAATAGCCAACCTTAGATGCGGTTAATGTTTTAATAGCACTACCAAACTGCATCATACTAAAAGAGTATGCTCCGTCATTATCAGTTGTAACTGACGCATTATCCAGAGTAACTACCACACCAGATACCGGTTGGCTGAACTTATCATATACAACTCCCGATAGTCTAGCTTGTGTGTTGCTAAGCCAAGCAGCTACACTCCCTATAACTGCCACTCCGATTACTCCCATCAAGATTGGTTGGGTAATACCTCTTTCTTTAACCATTTTGAACCTCCTTTATTTTAATCCTCTTCTTCTACTTCCACTAGATGGTTTTGGACTTCCTCTAACTTCTTAATCAATACTACTTTCTCTCCTGGAGTTAACCCATCAGTATCAATATCAATCTCCATACTACCATCAGGCTTTTTATCCCATCTATTTACATGATAGCCAAGAAATGCACTTAATTCTACACAGTCTATTGGATTGTGCCTAACTCTTATTATCATTTCTTACCTTGCCTGCCAGATTTTAGGTTGCATAAGCCAAGAGTAGGCGTCTACTCCACCTGTCGCTCCATTTATTATTGAGTGAACAAGGTTAGCCCGCCCAGCCCCCGCACCACTTGGGATGTTATTAACGGTACTCTGAGTTCCTATCAACACTCCTTCCACCCACCACTCAATCTTCTCTGCTGGAAAGTGTTTTATAACTACTTGGTAAACTTTACGGTCAGTAATTGTCAGCAGAGCTACTGTGCCCAATGCAGCACCATAGGATTCACCTACCAAGTCATAATTATCTAGCCTGATACCCAGACCCAAAGCCGCCAAAGCACCCTCAGTGGCAACATTCTTTATTTGCACACGAGCTACAACTTCAGCATCACTTTGATATCGACTAATCTGGAATATAAAATACAACTTCTTGTTCCAGTTAAGATAGAAAATATCACCTGCAGCGGCAGTAACAAAGCCTTTCATCTCATCGGTATGGGCTAAAGCTCTACTATTTACATTAACACCGGTCTTTGATTGAACATGCGAAGGTAGAAAGATATTTGTTCCAGTAGCAACATTACTTTCAGGCCAACCAGCATTGGTTGGGATATGAAGTATGTTGCCACCATAAAGCAGTACAGCCAAAATCTCATCAAGATGAGGACTAAGAGATTGCTCATGGTCATAAGCCCAGTTTGATGAAACGGGGACAGTAGTCGCACCATTAACTGGAGTATCATCTACATCTTCGGTCCCTAGAACCGTGCCGGTAACACCATGAACCCCTGTAATAAGAGCGTCATGGGTGGCTAGGGCTAAGTAGCCTTCAGCCCTCCATGCTCCATTCTCATAGCTTTCCGCTTGGTTGGTGGAAGTATTATATATCTTAAAACCGTTGACGACCCCAACAAGAGCATTGCGTTGAGCCGTGGTTAATTGAGGTAGCTTAATATAACCACCCTCACCATCCCTTACCCAAATAAAGGGGAACTGCGTAATTGGCGGTCTTTTCATTATCCTCTCACCGTTGCTGTAATATTGATATCCGTAATGGCATTAACAGCGTCAAGGTTTTCAACAAGAACCTTGACGAACCTAACATCATTATCATAAATCTTCGTTTGCCTTATTGTTACACCTGCAACAAAACCTGTAGGAGCCCATGTATCCCAATCTTCGGTATCATAATTTGTGCCATCATAAGAAGTCCTTAAATGGATTCTTGACCCTGCTGTCGCCGCACCGTTATATGTGAGTGTTACTGTGATGGCAAATGACCTACCAGCAATAACAGGTAGAATATTCGCTAATGTTGAAGTTGCACCTCCAACGAGAGTGGCTAAATCCATCAAATTATAAACTCTTGGCGTGTCTGGGTCTGTTTCAACAAGAGTAAGATAGAACTTACTCACCGGCCAAACATCTGGGCCAGCACCACCCTCTATGCCAATAAAAACGGCATATACCGAAGCTTGGGCTCTATTTGGGACAGGACTATTTATTGAAATACCATAGTCACCTGTCTGCGTAGATGCCAGAAGCCCAATATCACTAGCTATGGTAGCAAGTAATACTCCATCACAGAAGAAGTCGGCACTAAGTCTATTTATTTTAACTCCCCAGTAATGTAATGCTGTCATCCAATCAGCAGGAATAAGAGTAGTTACATTATAGTTTGCGTGATTACAGTGGCATAGTAGGGTATCTACACCAGCAACAAGGTTGTGTATGAAGATAGTAAGACCAATCCCAGCAGATGCTCCATTCTCAAGACCTAAATAATGAGATGTGCCAGCTACGGAGCCTACAAGGGTGGGGAATCTAGTATAGACTGCAAAATGTGGGTATTTGAACTGCATCTTTGAGTAAATTTGAGCGGATGTCATTCCAACAACCCTTATCAACTCAGCATAAGGAGTAGCAGCAATATCAACCCATATCTGGTCGGCAGGAACACTACCAATACCATCAAAACCATAGAAGAGCATACTGGCTGACGCTGGGCGTCCTACTCCACCTGGGACAACTTGCTCACTACCTTGTATACCAAGGCGGAATAGTCCATCAACAGAGCTGGGTGCCCCTGGGACAACATCGACAGGAAGAGGATTTGATATACCTAAAACCGAGCCGCCACCAAAAACATCCTGGAGTATTTGGGCTAAGTCAGAACTCAAAATTACATAGGCTACACCAACCCCAATAGCTTGAGGCCAAAACCCTCGTATTATTAAAGTATTTGATGCGTTCCCATCTATTACGGCTAGTTGGCCAACCCCAAGACCACTAACTATTTTAATTAACCTATTCCTATGAACATTGGTCGCCCAACTCTTAGTGCTATCAGTAAGCGTATTACCTCCAATAGCTACCGGGGAAGAAACAAGGCCACTATCCAATGCGAGTGAACTCTCAATCACCATTTAGTCGGAACCTCCTGATAACATCGGCATCATTGCTGCCAAAAGTCCTAACACCAGTAATGGGCCTATCATTTCAAATGTACCCGCTGGCATACCACTAATTACTACCGCATTCGGTATCGTCACCTCGGTACCATTTACCTCAACCTTCATCCAGTAAACAGCATCAGTCTTATCGGATGTAGGTATAAATATTTCAGTGGTTCCCTCCCAAGTCTGAGGAACAAGTGCTTTATCTAAATGTATTGACAGAAAGCTCTCAATATCCCGACCTACACCAATACCTAATGATGCCCACAAGGTAACATCTGACGCCTCGGAAGCAAAGTAACCAAAGCTAACCTTAACTACTAAAGTATCACCTGGTCCAAGTGGTATCTGCTTACCAACCTCAAGAACCGTAAGACCAGTTATGCTTAATGTCATTACTATTCCTTTTTATAATAATCAAGAATAACCAGGTTAGAAAAGACCGCTTCAGTAGGAGCTACTAGCAAGGCTCCTCTCAAATAAGGGCTAAATGTTTTATATAGTTCTAACGATACACCATTAACAAGTTTCGCATAGAGCGCCAATTGCCTCCCGGCAGTCCCAACATAGTAAACAAGGGCAGGCATCCAAACCTTGTCTGGAACAACTAACTCTACTGTTTTAGTATAGGGTATTGTGAGTAAAGTTGGCCCAATGGTGAAAAATGGAGTATGAGCGTCAACTCCTTCCTGAAACTGCCCATCATCATTCCCAGTACCAGTATTGGTTGTCCCAAAGCCAAGGGCGCCACGAAGCCTTATCGTCTTTTCTGGTCCTAGATAGCTAAAGGATATGTTAATCGCAATAGTATCACCGATTGAAACACTAATTGGTGCTGCTGGGTTTACCGTTGAGGCATTTACCCAGGCTGTTGTCAATGCGTAATAAAGTCCCGCAGAGTAGTAATACCACTGGTCATCAGCAGCATCATAATAGTATTGCTGTCCGGTAATTGGGTCTATATAGGAACCAGTAGTAAAAACCTGCCCCGATACAGCCATTGGCACATCTACCTCAGCTGGGTTAACCAAGGCCCCAACTTGCCCAAGGTTAAGTTCTAGTGTTTTAATCATTGGTCCTACCTCCTTTACACCTTACTAAAACCGATTATAACAAGCTCACTAAAGCCAGGAACAGACTCAGCTAGGCTAACAACTTTCTCCTTAGCATCATCAAAATGCAATTCATTAGGCGCTCCCTCATACCAACTAGCAGCATAAATGGTCACTTCATTACTCGGCATCGTGAATGGATTAGCAAAGCCTACTAGCTGTCCAGGCTCAACAATCAAGCTCACAAAGTCGATAAACCTTATGCTATTAACTGGCCCAGTAAAGGCAGCGGAACAATATATACGAAAAGCAGTGGAAGTAATATTCCTAATGTTAACCTGAACATTCACTATACTGCCAATAGCAGCACTACTCGGCGCTATTATTTCCACTATCTCGGTATATAACCCGGTCATTTTTCTTTACCCTTTCCGAGTACTTTAGTCCCCATCTCCAATACCTCAACGGTAAGAAAGGCAGCCATCCCTACTTTTACTAGAAAACTAATAATCTGTGCAACCCATAGTGCCTGAACCATATTGGCTTGAATTTGCTCTTGGGTTTGAATTTGTTGGTTCATTCCTTCTCCTTCTTAGATATTATTTTAGGTAGAAAGAGTAGGACTGAACCCGCCACTGCCAACCCCACGGCAACTTGGAAAAGCCACATTGCTTGAACCATCAAAGATTGAACTTGTTCCTGTGGTGTAACCTGCTGAGTCATTACTTCTCCTTCGCTGGTGTTAACATTTCAGGCTAAAGAACATAATTCCACCCATTGCCAACACTCTCCGTTAGCAAAAGAGGGCTTACCACACTATTCCAGCATAGCAAGCCCTCTAAAAAAGATACTATCCCTAGTAGCTTTTAAGGCAAACCTCTACCTATACAAGATGCTATAACATCCCTTGCATGCTTATTCCTATCACCACTCTAACACCTCGCATAAGCAGGTTACCTATTTCAGGCTGCCACGCAAGGCTATTCTTCTGTTGGTTCAGACTTAGACTCCACCTCTGGTGTCTGAGCTTTAACCTTTTTCCCTACAGATACCACATAAGGACGCTGACACCTAGAACATCGCCCATATTTAGTGCCATCCGATAACTCACTCTCCACCTTGCCGTTCAAGCCTAGTCCACATTTATGACAAAATCTTGGCTCTGGCATGTTTCACTCTCCTTACGGGTCCATCTGGAGCATTACAACGGTTTGTCCTGTCCCAGCCCCTCCAGGAGCAGTATCGGGGATTAGAACTCCCGCCTTTTGCCTCCCTGCAACCCAGGCGCCCTCTTCCTCGCACTGAATTGTACCATCTACATACCAGTAGACCGTGCGACTACCGGTCGTTTCACCCATATCGCCCACATAGGCGGCTGGGGAACAAATCCCCCATGTCTGCGCCCAGAAGAAATACTCAGCGGTAATAAGCATCAATGGTATACCTGCAACAGTTAGGAAACCCGCATGGGCATGAGCGGTCATTGAGTCCACCTGAGCATACAGACTTTGGCAGATTTCAAGACCGGTACCAGTAGCAGCGAGAACAGTTGTCGGGTGGTAGAGAGTAATGGTTACACTGGTACCATTACTAGCAGTGCTACTCTTAATTATCCGATGCTGAGATGTGCCCGCTGTCCAAATTTCTACTTTACCATTAGCCCAGTAACCAATACCATGGTCTAAATCGGTATCATTTATGACCACACTCCTGGAGCCTACCGGTGTTGCACCTATTGTCGCAAGGGTCTCAGGTACAACCAGACTACCCATCCCTCTCTCGGGACTTGTCTGCCCAACAGGCCCGGCTTGGCAATAATGCCATGTTGCCTTACCATAGCGTAGCCGAGAACCTATCTTATAGTTCTGAATTACGGTCTCTTGAAAGGGCTCCTGCTTCGGCCTACCAGGTATACGCTCACCAAGAATTTCACTCAATAGGTCGTCAAACTCTAAATGTGTTGGATGCATTTTCTATCCTCCTTGTTCTTATTTCCCCCTCAAGGAATCCTTGAGGCATCCTTTAAGCATTTTAAGCTCTCCGGGAATCCATCGTAACTAGGAGGTTACGATTTCTATTAGTCCACTAAACTCTTACCAATCCAGCCATATAACTGGAATGTGCAGTTCACATTAGCCGGTGCGGGAGTGGCGGTGTTGGTACAAACCACTGTGAATACTGTCCCAGCAGGTGCTCTCAAAGGAACCTGTTTATTTGTTAGTAACCACAGTGGTCCAGGCGGCGAGAACTCATCCAACTGTGCGGTACTAGCCGGGATAACAGCAGCATGGAATGCCTGACCATGGCCAAGGGCACCAACCCTGTCGGTCCACAATGAGCAATACCAATTAGCGGTAACATTTGCTGGGGTAGTGGTTAGAACATTATTGAGAAACCACACTTCGCCAACAGGTACCGTTAATGAAGCTACATGACTTGTAGCAAGAACCTCTCCAAGCACAATCCCTAGAGTCTGTAGGTCGTAGTCCTCTTCTCTTCCATCAATGATACCGAGAATATGCCTTGCCTCTGGGTCAACTAATGGTTGCTTTACCAATAGGTCTAGGTCTAGTATCGAAGCTACTCCCTTATAATCACCAATGGGCAGAACACCATCATACATTTGCTGGGCTTGAGCTATGGTGATACTACCAGCCATAAGTGCTTGAACTATTCCCAGTGGACTAATTGTCTTGTCTTTTACTCTATCTTTCCCCATGGAATACCTTCCTTTCAAAGTTTATTTTGAGACTACCTTTTTAGCTACTACTTACTCGCTTCGCCCATACCCTTCAGCATTGGCTTCAATAGCGAGAACATCATAATCATCATAATTAGCGGCATGATGCTTGTCAATAATGAGTTGATGTCAAATTGAGCGGGAGCGGCAGTGGTCGTAGCAGGTATTGTAGTCAGTTGTCCTGGTTGGATTTGTTGTGCCAATAGCATAATCCTCCTCCTTACTAGGGTTTAACTGTCTCGACCTTTACTATTCAGTCCCTCCGCCCATACCCTTCAGCATTGGCTTCAATAGCGAGAACATCATAATCATCATAATTAGCGGCATGATGCTTGCCAATAATGAGGTGATGTCAAATTGAGCGGCAGTGGTAGTGGTATAAGGCGACACCGCTACCTGACCTGGTTGGACTGCTACCTGCCCAGGTCTCACAATGGTCTGACCTGGAGCAACTCCTAACTGTTGTGCTGAAATCATGGCTTACCTCCTATAAATTTTACTCCCAAATTGAAGAACCCACTTTGCTGTATAACCAATACTACTCTGCCATCCCAGTTAATACTAGATATAACAAAAGGCTAGTAATACTACTAACCTAACTACTACCGACTTACGCCGGCCTCAAAGTTTCTAGCCCACTTATCAATATCAGGGGTACGATACACCCCGGCATCAACCCCGGCATTGTAGGCTGATTTAGTGCGAGGGCCGAACGGTAACGCTGCAAAACTGGTCTTCATTCTTGGCTTAGCCTCGTTATAGTTATCCGCCATAACCAGTGTCTTGGCTGTCAGCTTCCTCTTACCCTTGGCAACCATTTCCGCAATACTTGGTGGCATACCTTTATCCTCCTTCTAATCTTGTTGCCTCCAGCAATAGTCAGGTGGAATGGCACCTGACTTCAGCTAGTGGGATTTGCAACCTAACCTAAAAAGATAAAGGGGTGAGCCTGAACTCTCTAGGTTTAGGTTGCTCACCCCTTTAAGCAGTAAGAATATTTTACTACTCAATTACCATTAAAGCACGGAAAGAGAAGTTTGTCAAGCCTTTACTAAAAACTCTTTATTTCATATCTACATAAACCACTTTTGGTACACAAATGGTGCTTTAGTAGCAACTATTTGGATACGGACCCTAAGTAGTTCCTCCACTTCTTATCCTGTGCCGCTTTATACTTGCGTAATTCCTTCTTTTTTATCCTTTCCAAGCGTTCCTTGGGGAACATTTTAAGCAGCCCAGGACTTATAACAGGTTCCATTACTTCACTTGAAGTATTAGATTGCTTCTGTATTACCTTTTTAGGTCTACTAAAGATTTCACGCTTAATCCTTTTAGCTTCCTCATCCATTATCAATCAATCTTACCAGTAATATTAAAAAATGTGTAAAGTGTCTGAGCTAAAGAGTTAATCATGGACCCTCTTATTTGCGGTAAATACTGTTGAGCCTCAGAATTTTCGGTATTCAAGGTAACAGTAAAGCTATTATCGCCTTCCTTATGAATAACCGCTATAATATCCTTAGTAAACTTCTGCACCTCCTGTAGAAGTTTTTGTTGGTCAGGGTTTAGCATTGTCAATGGGTTCATTACCATTCCAATAACCTCCTTTATGATAATCTTTTTTGTTTAACTTAGCTAGTCTCCGCCCCACTTATTCCTTAACCTTGTTCACTTAATACCTCACTCTTTTTTACTTTCGTCTACCCAAGTTGGGGGTAGCGGTGAACTCGCTGGAGTTTGAACTTGACCACTACCTACAGGAGCAGGTTGCCCTCCAAACATGCCAGTCATTTTACCAAAAACTTGCATAAGAGCCGGTTCCATAGCCCTTGCCATAATACCCATCATGGGGTTAGGTACTGTGGCGATGTCCGCCTTCTGTGGAGTCATGAACTGTATTGCTCCTGCTAAAGCATCTTCGGCAGCTACTTGACCAGCCTCCCTTGCAGACATTCCTTCCGCTTTTCTCATCTCGGTTGCCATGCGAATTATAGGACTGGCCTGAGCTATCCCCATCTGACTTAACTCCTGTGCTAGTCGAACTCCCGCTACCAAAGCGTTCATACCATAGGTTACCCCTGCATCAAAAATCTCCCTACCTCCATCCAGAATAACTGCAGGTAGTTTCATCTCATGGATAATTGCCTCAACCGCTAGCGGTTTAGTCCCTGGGGCATATTCTGTAATTGATGTTTGGAATACTAACTGTCCCTTACCCTTTAACCTTGAAATAATAGCGGTAATTGTTCCATCCGGAACACCCTCAAGCCTTAAAACTTTATGGATTGTTTTAACTTCCTCCTCACTCCCAGCCTCCAAAAGCCTTCCTTCCACCTCTTTACCTGACATATGCACAGGAATAATAGGTTCGCCATTACCACTCTCACCCTTTCTACTCTTTTTGACCATTTTATTATACCTCCCCAAAAATTTAATCCTAACCAGTATAACATATTTCTTTTCTTTTGTCAAGCCTCTAGCTAGTAAATTTGTAGTATTGAAGCTAGTAAATTTGTAGTATTGAAGCTAGTTTTGCTATAGCTAGTAGAGCGTTACTAGCTACCCACGGTGGGTGGTAACCCCTATCTAACTCAGATTAGAATAATCGTGGTGTTTCGGGCTTAATTTTTTTACTACTCTTGATTGGTGCTTTCAACTTAATTTCCTTCGACTTAATCTCCTTCCTTGCAACCTTTTGAATTTTTTGTTTTGGTATTATCCCTTGTGGTACTGGTTCATATAACTTACCACTACCCAATTCAAAGTTAGGGCAATTCGCAAGAAACCCTTTCCCTACCGGTTTCATTGTAAGACCACACCAAAACCTACAATCTAACATTAAGATGCTGTGCTTACATTTAATACATTGATAATCAGTTGCCAACTTTAGTAAACCTCCCATCTACAATTTCGTAATGGAAGGTCGGCTCCTTACTCGCAACTTGCTCCAACTTTATTTTACCTTTAACCCTATAAGCAAACATAGGAACAATGTGAAGGTATTGCTCAAGCTCAAGCAAGCCATCTCTTTCCTCTGGCTTTAATCTGCCGTCCGTTTTACATTGAATTAGCCAAACTAAAGGTCCAGGCTTAATAGCAACCAAATCACTAATAGTATGACTACCTGCCGAGCGAACAACCAGGAAACCCTCCTCTTTCAAGAAATCTTTAACCTGCCTCTCAAAATTAGCACCTTTTTTATATCGGCCTGGCATAACAACCTCCCGGTTTAATATATTCTAAATAAGGGTAGTAGCAAGGCGGGCTAAAATAGGATACCATTAACCTCCAAGCAAAATTGACATCTTTGCCACAACTTACCATATGTAGTTCACCACTCTGCCAATAATAAACCCTATACATTATTCAGGTGTCTCTTCTATACCATGTTTAATCGACTCGCCTTCTATCTCACCCTTAACACCTTTTAGAACCGCATCCATTACATCAAGGTTATCTTGGTCTAAATGCTCACCGTAAAGTTTATATAACTCATTCCATGCCATCTCACATATATCAGGTGTAAAAACCTCTTCAATTGGGTTGCCATCCTCATCGCATAGAACAAGATGGTGAAGAAGTAAACCCTCAGGCGTACTAACGGGGCAAATTTCCACACCTAATGGTATGGCATTATCTGGTAATTTGATAATAACTGGAGCGGACCGGTCAATCGGTAAGGAAACCACTAAGGTTCTAATGGAATAGTAACTCATTCTCTTTCCTCCTTAAATTATAAATCTGAAAATTCTTTCTCCCAGTAGCGATAAGTGCTAGGACAGACTTGGCACCAAAAGCCATCTTGGTTTTTCAAGCAGTGTTTGGTCTTTTTACCATTAACAATATATAAACAATCATCGTAACGCTTCATCTTTAATTCCGAACATAGATAATGGAGCTTATTTTGAGACTCATTCCATCTATCCATTTGCCTTGACCGCTCTTCTGTGTTAGGGGCAAGCTCACGGATTATCAACCAGGCCTCAAATAGTTTTTGGTTACCTTTTATTACCCTATCCCGAAGCGTTATCACCTCTTCACTGTATTGCCTTGGTATATTTTTTGTTTCGCTAGGCTTCACCTCCTCTTCCTTTTCTTTCATAACAAAATGACCATTAACCAACTCTAGTTCTTCCGACATTACCCACCTCCTTACTTGGATTTGGGTGGCAATAGGCACACAACCATTCTCCTTGCCCC
>SDBU01001276.1_pt1 | contig 36570 bp, 38 predicted proteins | sample 2277071 | NCBI WGS metagenome assembly SDBU01 (sample SAMN10397929, study PRJNA504765) | marine sediment metagenome | isolation source: marine sediment core GS08_GC12, 126 cmbsf | place: Arctic Ocean: Gakkel Ridge, Loki's castle | collected 2008 | reverse complement strand
TGTCCCTCTATTTGGTCTTGCTCCAGATGGGGTTTACCCAGCCGACTGGTCACCCAGCCGCTGGTGAGCTCTTACCTCACCATTTCACCCTTACCCTGCTTGGAGCAGGGCGGTATGTTTCTGTGGCACTTTCCATAGGGTCGCCCCTCCTGGGCGTTACCCAGCATCCTGCCCGGTGGAGCTCGGACTTTCCTCCTACTTAAAGCAGGCGGTCACCCGGTTTACTTGACCTATTTATACTGTAGTATGGGAGACGTTATAAGTCAATTATTCCAGCTCTACATTATCTATCAGTCGCGTCTTGCCAATTCTTACTGCCAGTGATACTAGAACCGGTGGACTGACCCTATCTAATTCATCCAGGGTCTTGGCGTCAGCTATGCTGACATAATCAATTTCTGCCAGTGGCTGTTTTTGAATAAGTGCCGTCATCTGTTGCCGTATGTGCTCGGCATCTTTCTCCCCCTGTGACCATAATTGCTGGGCCAGACTAAGGGCCTGATAGAGAACGGTTGCTGCCTGGCGTTCTTGGGGATTGAGATAGGCATTACGGCTGCTCATAGCCAGGCCATCAGACTCGCGCACGGTGGGTACGGTAACTATTTCCAGATTCATATCCAGGTCAGCCACCATCTTTTTAATAACAATTGCCTGCTGGGCGTCTTTCTGGCCAAAGTAGGCTCTGTCTGGTTGTACAATATTGAATAGCTTGGCGACAACAGTAGTAACGCCACGGAAATGACCGGGGCGGGAAGCTCCTTCCAATCGCTTGGTAATCTTGCCAACCTCTACCCAGCTACTAAACTGAGCCGGGTACATCTTAGCCAACGGGGGTGCAAAGACAATATCTACTCCCTCTTTTTCCAGTAAAGCCAGGTCACGCTCAGGGTTGCGGGGGTAACTTTTAGGGTCTTCCCGTGGACCAAATTGGGTGGGATTAACGAAGATACTGACCACTACTGATGGGTTTTCAACTCTGGTTTGTCTGACCAGAGCCAGATGACCTTCGTGGAGATAGCCCATAGTGGGCACAAAGCCAACCGGTTCGGCAAGCTGCTGCCTGAACCGTTTCATTTCATCTATTTTTTCAATTACTTTCATCAATAGCCTTTAGAGTAGGGGTGAACCTATTTGGTTAGCTCGGCTAATATACTTTCGTTCATAGAGAAGCTTTGCTTATCAGTAGGGAACTTACCGGTTTTCACTTCATTATAGTATTCAGTAATAGCACTTGACATAATATTACCAAGCTTGGCATATTGCTTGGCATGCTTGGGAACGAAGTCAGCAAACGAACCTAAGATGTCATTTATAACCTGGACCTGACCATCGCAGCCTATGCCGGCACCAATGCCGATGGTAGGGATGCTTAGTTTTTGGGTAATGAGTGTAGCCAGTGGGGCAGGGACGGTCTCAAGGACAATGGCAAAAGCTCCCGCCTCTTCCAGAGCTTGAGCATCTTTAAGCAGTCTGGTGGCTGCCTTTGAGGTTTTGCCCTGCACCTTAAAGCCGCCAAACTGGTGAATCGACTGGGGGGTAAGTCCAATGTGACCCATAACCGGAATGCCACATTCTATGATTCTGCGTACTTTTTCAGCTACGGTTACGCCGCCTTCCAGTTTGATTGCCTGGACACCACCCTCTTGAATAAAGCGGGCGGCATTGCGCAGGGCGTCTTCAGCTGAAATATGGTAGGTCATAAATGGCATATCGCCAACTACCATCGCCTGTTTGGTGCCTCTGACCACCGCTTTGGTGTGGTGTAACATCTCATCCATAGTTACTGGTATGGTTGATTCGTAGCCTAGGACTACCATACCCAGGCTATCTCCAACCAGAATTAGTGGTATTCCCACCTCATCAATTATCTTAGCTGTGGAGTGATCGTAGGCGGTGAGCATAGTAATTTTCTCACCTTTTTGCTTCATTTCCTTTATTTGGTTTATCGTTACCCGCATTTGCTTCCTCCTGGTTGTTTTAGTATGGCCTGTAATTCTTGTGCCTGCTTCTGGTTTATTCTCCCTTTGGCTAGTGCAATAGGGATAGTCTGCCGACCAAGCTCTCGATAAGTGGAGACCAGAGCAGGGGCTACTTTTTGTAAAGACTCAAGATGCTTTTTGATGGTTCCGGTATCACCACGGGCGATTGGACCGGTGAGGCATTGGGGTATGCCGGCGGTATCAATATTATGAATCGTCCCGCGTATCAGTGGCAGCAGTGCCTGGGTAGCTTGCTGGGGTGGTATGTTGAAAGTTTGCCACAGGTCAGTAGCTAACTTGACCAGGGTTACCAGATAGTTACAGGCAATGACGGCTGCGGCATGATAGGCTACTTTCTCGCTTGCCTTTAGCTCTATCCAATGGCCGTTAAGAGCGGTAGCCATGTCTTTAAGTGTACTCAACAGAGGCTCCTCAGCCTCTAGGGCGAAGGTTGAGCCCGGCATATTTTCTATAGCCTGTCTTACACTGGCAAAAGTCTGTAAAGGGTGGAAGGCACCAATTTGGGCACCTAATTTCCTGGCTGGTTCCAGAATGTCGGTTGAAGCAGCCCCGCTGCAGTGAACTACATTTTGTTCAGTATGCCATCGGATTTCAGATGCTACAGAAGCAATAATGTCATCGGGGGTAGTAATAAAGATAAGCTCAGCCGCATCAGCTACATCTTGGTTTGTGTTATAAACCTGACAGCCGCTGACTTCCTGTGCTAGTTTTTCAGCTGAAGCTTGACTTCGACTAGATACGGCTACCACTTGGTAGCCCTTGTCGTTCAGCCTGACCGCTAGGGCAGTGCCTACAGTTCCAGCTCCAATGAACCCTAATTTGAACATTTTTAATTCCTCACCTAAGCCAGATTCATATAAAAATGCCCTCTCCGATACAGCCAGAGAAGGCATTCAGAATACTGTTACGCTTCTTTGCCGTCTCGGTCATATCCGATCCAAGCGACTGATATTCGTTAAAACTACTTACTTTGAGAAGCTCACCGCCTGATGGTCGATGGCCTGCAACTCATTGTCAGTTTAATTATATTGGGTAATCCCACTTTGTCAATAGCTCTACAAGTTAGGTTGCCCGGCTTAGAGTACCCTCGGCAACCATGGCATCAAGAGAATCAGCAAAAGCCTTGACTGTTTGGTCAATATCCTCTTCAGTATGAACTGCTGATAGGATAAATTGCCTAGGTCCCATGATAGAAACACCGCGCTGAAGCAGGTGAAGGCATAGTCGCATCTTCAGGGAGAGTCCTCCTATTAGTTTTGGGATATCCATGGTAGGGGGCAGAGTATCGTCAGACGGTTCATATTCAATCGGCCCGAAGTATAAGTGGAGAATAGACCTTCCGTATAGACGGCCATTAATGTTTAATTCTTTTAGAACTTGGTTACCTTTTTTCCGAAGGTCAGCAGCAACTTGATTGGCGTTTATTTGGACCTTACCATCTAAATAGAGCTTGCAAGCGGCAACACCGGCGGCTGCGGTAAGAGGGTTAGCATTCCAGGTCCCAGTGTGAGAAATGTACTTTTGAGGGGGAGCCTTAGGCTTTAAGATGTCTATGATATCAGCTCGGCCTCCCACAGCCCCGGCACCTAGCCCTCCGCCTATTGTCTTACCCAGGGTAGTTAAATCAGGGGTTACTCCTATTATAGATTGCCAGCCTCCGTTTGAATCGCGAAAGCCAGTAACTACTTCATCAAGGAGCCAAACAGTGCCATACTTTTTGGCGAGACCGGGTAGGGCACGAACAAAATCAGCATTCCATGGAATTTGACCACCCATGTGGCTTCCACCCCCCTCAGTCATAAGGATAGCGTATTTTTTGGTAGCCAGCTCCTTTTCTACTATATTAAGGTCATGGCCGGGTATTATCGTAACCGCATCGGCAGCAATGCCAAAAGTGTCTGGAGCTACCAATTGGTCACCCCAACCATGAAAGTTCTGTTCGAACCTGAGTATCTTTGTTCGTCCAGTAAAAACCCGAGCAAGCCTTACTGCCATCATATTGGCTTCCTGCCCACAGGAGAAAAACTCGATCTTCTCGATTGATGGCATCATACTCTTTATCAATTCAGCCCACTCAATTTCCAGTTCGTGGTTAGAGCCAAAGTGAACTCCCTTAGCCATCTGTTCCTGTACTGCCCGGACTACGTTAGGGTGAGAGTGTCCTAGTATCAGAGTTCCGTGACCTAATACGTAGTCTATGTATTCATTACCATCTATGTCCCACTTTCGTGAGCCCTTGGCGTGAGTTATATAGGGCCTAAAAGGTTCAAGGATACGGGCAATATGGGTAGCACCATTGGCAGCAAAGACCTTCTTTGCCCGTTCATGTAACTTCTGCGCCTTTGGGTGAGTTCTAATGTATTCCTCAACTATATTTTCTGCTGCCATTATTTCTTTCCTCCCACTTTATTAACTCCATCTAGGTGCTGGAACCTAGAACAGAAACTATCGGCATATCTTTCATCGTCATTAATCCTGGTGGAGCGTCTATAACTCGGTGAACGGAGTTAACCAGTATGGCTGCAGTAGCTATATCACCGTGTGTGCCTCCTTTTATGACCACCTCTAGGTTTGGAATCCCGGTGAGATATACGGCATCATAGGATTCGGCACGACCCACACATGCTTCAAACTCCAGAGTTATCAGTTCTTCTCCAGCACGGATTCCTCTACTTATTTGCCTGACACCAGATGCCTGTCCTGGCTCTACGGTTACGAAATCGGTCTTTACCTTAGCCTTGGCAATCACGGGCTCAATGCTCTCGGTAATATCATCTAACTCCCATCCCAGGCCACTAGCAATCATGGCTATGGATTCTGGCAAGCCGACATGTTTTAAAGTCCCGGTGGCTACCAGTTTCTCAAACTCCTCAAGGGTGCATCCGGCGCCTATTTTCTTTTGGAATGGACCACGACGCGGCGAAGCATCCTGAACCCTGACCACTTTGACTCGCTTAACTTGCTGGCAGACGCCGGTCATAAATAATGGCCAGGCATCCATAAGGAATCCGGGATTCACCCCTGTAGCCAGAATGGTAACATTATTTGCCTTGGCTATCTTATCAATGCTGGCTGAAAGTTTAGGGTCTTTCCTATATGGATAGGACAACTCCTCAGTACTTGATACTACATTGGCACCAGCTTTTAGGCATTTTCCCACTTGGGGGTAAACGACTTTCGCTGAAGAGCTGGTGGTAAGAAAGACAACATCCGGCTTAGTTTGAGATAGAACAGCATCAACATCAGCCGAAATGTTGACCCCAAGTTTCCTATTAACGCCAGCAACTTCACCCAAATCGTGTCCTACTAAGCTCTCTTTTATATCAATAGCACCGACCAGCTCAATGTCTGGTCTTTGTGATGCATACCTGACCACGCTACATCCAATAGGGCCACACCCAAATTGTACTGCCTTGATTTTTACCACTATTTAACCTCCCGTTTAATTGTCAAGCACATTGTAGCACATCCATTTTGATTGTGTAAATTATTTGGAGGGTAAAACCTACCCCTTCATTCGGTAAATAGCTCAGGGTGAATAATTTTTGCCATCTCCTTCAGCCCCTGGACAATGCGAGGTCCGGGACGGCTGACCAGGTCGCCATTGATAAGGTAAGTCCGGTCGTACTTCACCGCACTCATCTCTCCCCAAATGGGGTGTGCCTTTAGGGCTGCCTTGGATACCGTTGGGACGTCCCCCGTCATGGTCTGAATGATAATAATGTCAGGGTCAGCACTAACTATTTGCTCGATGCTGAATTGCGCCCAGGCGCCCACAGTTTCATTAGCAACATTTTCCCCACCGGCCGTAGTAATCAGGGTATCAATAAAAGAACCGAGACCTGCTGTCCAGGGGTTGTTCAGGTCGGTAGCATCAACTATAAAGAAGACCCTGACTTTAGGGGCGTTCTTTACTTGGGCAGAAACTTGAGATATGCTATCCTGCATATCCTGAACAAGTTTCTTAGCCACCTTTGTAACGCCAGTAATTTCCCCCACCAGCTCAATATCTTTCAAGATACCGTCAATATCCTTAGGGGATAGAACCATAAATTTAATTCCTAAGGCGTCAAGATTCGTATTAAGTTGCTCGTGTTTTAACGTTAAAACCAAGTCCGGCTCTAATTCAACAATCTTTTCTATGGAAGGGTTAAAAGCATTGCCGATTGTTTGTTTTGATTTGGTTGCCTCGGGATAGTCGCAAAAGTCGGAAACCCCAACTACCTTCTTATCTAAGCCAAGGGCAAAGAGGGTCTCGGTGATACTTGGCCCAAAAGAGATAATCCTCTGTGGAATCTCGTCTATGGTTACCTCTCGGCCTATATCATCGGAGTAAGCTCCCGGTTGGAACTGCGGTTGGCAGCCGATGGCCATACTAGCTACTAGGCTTAACGATGCAATAAGAATACCTAATCGTAGCAATTTCATAAAATATTGCCTCCACTAATAATAATTTTGTTAAACATGTTCCCACCCCCTTTCTCCGCGGAGGTTTAAAGGACTCAGAAACTTGGCGTTCTGACTTGTGGTAGAACTTGTCTATCACTTACAGTAGGCGGGACTGCGTTGGATTTTCACCAACTTGCTCTCCATTTAACCTGAATTATTTCAAGCGCCTCTGAGTCATTTATTCTTTTGTCTGTATATAGTACGGGAAATTGGTGAAAAACAAGCCTATATATTTGTTCAATAACCCTTGCTTAGTTCTGCCTCCAGTTGGTATGATAGGCTTTAACAGACGCGGTAGAGTTGATGCCATTGCACTGATTGAGAAAGGTTAGCGAAATGAGCATACTGGATCAATTCAAGCTAAACGGAAAATTAGCTCTAGTAACAGGGTGTAAACACGGAATTGGCAGAGCTCTGACCTTGGCGCTTGCCGAGGCTGGTGCTGACATTATTGGTGTCAGTCTTACTCTGGAGGAGTCGGGGAGTGAAATTGAACGGGAGGTGAAGGCTCTAGCTCGAAGGTTCAAGGGTTATCAGTGCGATTTTGCTGACCGGCGTGCCCTATATAGATTTATCTCCAGAGTGAAAGCTGAGAACAGTTTAGTTGATATTTTGATAAACAATGCCGGCACAACAGTACGCAAACCAATTTTGCAACAAACAGATGAGGATTGGGATAGAGTCATAGAGGTTAACCTGAATTCCCATTTCATCCTGACTCGAGAAATAGGAAAAGACATGGTTAAGCGAGGGTCGGGTAAAGTTATTTTTACGGCTTCGATGCTAACTTTTTCGGGTGGTCTCCTGGTTCCTGGATATGCGGCTAGCAAAGGCGCCGTTGGACAAGTGGTGAAGGCATTAGCTAATGAATGGGCTGGACAGGGGGTAAATGTGAATGCCATTGCTCCTGGCTTTATTACTACTAGAATTACGGAGCCGTTGCAAAACGACCCGATACGTAACCGGCAGATGTTAGACCGAATCCCCGTTGGTCACTGGGGCGAGCCTGATGACCTAAAGGGTGCCATAGTCTTTCTGGCGTCGCCGGCGTCCGATTATGTTCATGGCACGATACTAGCCGTTGATGGTGGATGGATGGGCCGGTAGGCTAAATTTCGGTAGATTTGGTGCAGTAAGTTCTACTTGATAGGTCACTAGTCATAGATTTGTTTGGAGGTAGTATGCTGAGGATTATAGTACCCATTAAGCAAGTACCTGATATGAGCCAGGTGAAATTTGATACTGAAAAAGGCAGAGTGAATAGGAGTTCCGCTACAGCTGAAATCAATCCTTTTGACCTTAATGCCTTGGAAGTTGCTGTTCAGATAAAAGAGAAACTGGGCGGTACCATTACCGCTATAAGTATGGGGCCACAACAGGCTGAATCAGCATTGAGGGATGCTCTATCTCGAGGAGCGGACAACGCTGTTTTGCTGACGGATAGGGCGTTTGCCGGGGCTGATACTTTGGCTACATCGTACACTGTAGCCAGTGCCATCCGGAAATTAGGCGAATTTGATTTGATTATATGCGGGGAAAAAACTGTCGATGGGGACACAGGTCAGGTCGGACCTCAGATAGCTGAGCACCTGGGCATACCACATGTGGCTTATGTATCAAAGGTGGAAGAAGTAGGGGAAAAGCTGGTAGTTGCGTGCAATATGGAAGGAGAACGCTACTTAGTAGAGTCTAATTTCCCGTTCTTAATTACCGTAACCAAGGATATTAATACACCTAGGCTCCCCTCTCTCCGCGGCAAGTTAAATGCCAGAAAAGCAGAGATTGAGACATGGGGTGCTGAGGAACTTTCCTCTATAGCTGAGAAAGGTAGATTTGGAACACAAGGCTCACCTACCAGAGTTCATCGGATTACAATACCAACTGAAGGAGGCAGGAAAGGGAAGATTTTTAGAGATGCTTCTGATGAGACTATAGAAGAAATTGTGAATGCCTTATATAAATATAAGAGATGAAAACTGGCACTAGAGGTACGAAATGAAGGACTACAGAGAATTAATGGTATTTGCTGAACAAAGAGAGAGTAGAGTGCACCCTGTTTCATATGAATTGCTGGGCAAGGGAAGAGAGATGGCGGACAAGCTTGGTGTGGGACTTTCTAGTGTTCTGCTGGGAAACCAGATGGAAGAAGAAGCCAGAGAACTCATTTATTATGGAGCGGATAAGGTCTTTTTATACGGCCATCCAGTTTTTGAGGACTTTGACCTATTAAACTATAAGCATAACATCACCAAGCTGGTGGAGGAAATTAAACCGGAGGTATTCCTTTTTGGGGCAACCCATTTGGGCCGGTCTTTGGCACCGAGGATAGCTGTGGCTCTGGGCACAGGATTGACCGCCGATTGCACAGGATTGGATATGAATGAGGATGGTAGTTTAGTCCAGATTCGTCCTGCATTTAGTGGTAATATTCTTGCCCACATAAAGACTAAGACCAGGCCGCAGATGGCGACGGTTAGATATAAGGTTATGCAGAGCAAGCAGCGAGATGCGCATAGAAAGGGAGAAATAATAAAAAAAGATGTTGAAATTGTGCCCTCATTATTAACTATTCTAAAGAAGGAAAAGTCGGGTGAGAAAAATATAACCGAGGCTGAGCTGATTGTTTCCGGTGGTAGGGGACTAAAGAAGGCGGAAGATTTTAGCCTGTTAGCTGATTTAGCGGAGCTCTTAGGGGGTGCTGTTGTTGGTTCCAGCCGACCGCCAGTAGACGATGGATGGATAGGCAGAGAGCATCAGGTTGGGTTTAGCGGCAACACGGTTAAGCCCAAGGTCTATATTGCCTGTGGTATTTCGGGCAGTCCTCAACATCTAGCTGGTATGAGGGGGGCGGATGTTATCGTTTGCGTAAACAGTGACCCCTCGGCACCGATATTTAAGGTGGCTGATTATGGAATCGTTGGTGACCTTTACGAGGTAATCCCAAAGTTGATAGACAAGATTAAGGGGGAAAGCTAATGATGAATGTAGAGAAATTAGGCGAGATTGTAGGTAGCGATTGGGTTATAACCAAACGGGAGCAGATGGAGCGTTACCTGGTAGATGAAACGGCTCCAGGGGTCAGGCCTAAACCGGCGGACAATGTTGTTGTCGTGAAGCCAGCCAATAGCAGGGAAATAGCCAGAATTCTAAAACTGGCTAGCATTGATAAAACCCCTGTTTTTGTTAGAGGTGGGGGTACAGGATTATGTGGAGGAGCTGTGCCTACTCTGGACGGTATAGTACTCTCTATGGAAAGGCTGGATAAGATTGAGGAGGTGGATAAAGATAATTTAATGATAGTGGCTGAAGCTGGTGTTACCCTTGAGTCAATGTTGAAAGCGGTGGAAGAGGCCGGTCTGTTTTTCCCGCCACATCCTGGAGATGAGGGGGCTCAGATGGGAGGTCTGGTTGCCTGCAATGCTGGTGGCACCAGGGCCGTAAAATATGGGGTGGTAAGAAACTATGTGAAGGGTCTTGAAGCAGTACTGCCTACTGGCGAGATAATCAATTTGGGCGGTAAGCTGTTGAAGAATAACCAGGGTCTTGACTTAATGCATTTGTTGATACATAGCGAGGGCATTTTGGGGGTGATAACCAAGGTAATTCTGCGTTTGTACCCTAGAGTTGCCAGTAGCGGTACTCTAGTCATATCGTATGAGAACCGGTATGATGCCATTAAGAGCGTGCCCAAAATACTGCAGAGCGGAGTAATACCATTAGCCATAGAATATGTGGAACGTGATGAGATTGAAACATCAGCCAGATATCTAAATATGGAATGGCCGGCGACCAAAGGGAATGCTTTTTTGATGGTGATACTGACCGGAGCCAATGATGACGAGGTATATTCCCAGGGAGAGCAAGTATCGGATATTTGTGAGCAGTGTAACGCCGTCGATATCCTGATGGCAGAGACGAGAGAAGAGCAGTCCAGGATTCTAAAGATGAGAAGTGAGTTATATTCGTCAATGAAGGAGCAATATGCAGATATTCTGGATGTGACAGTGCCCCCAGCCAGTGTAGGCGTTTTTATGGACAAGGTAGACGAAATCGCAAAACGTTTTGATACTAATATTCCTAACTATGGGCATGCCGCCGACGGTAATTTGCACTCTCATCTACTGACTGACTTACAGGATAAGGGGATACTAAGAGAGGTGAAGAGGGAGATATATCAGGAAGCGCTTAAACTGGGTGGAGTTATAACCGGGGAACATGGGATAGGAGTAGTTAGAATTCCTGACCTTGACCTATGTCCAGACGGAAAGATGTGGGAGTTGATGAAGGGGATTAAGCGTCTGTTCGACCCTAACAATATATTAAACCCGGGGGTTGGCTTATTAGGTTAACCTTGGGCTATGTCTTGGTCTTTAGCGAATCCATAAAATCTTGTTTCAACTGGGGGTAGAGTATTGCCCCCTTAAAACTCAACGGAATCTGGGTAAATCGAACGCGGTCGGGCCGAGCCCCTTTTGAAACCTTCCTTGATGCTGTTTCTACGAAATTAGCTTTCAACTGTGGTTCAATATTGACCACTTCTCTGCTGAGTTCAATGGTTACACAACAGCTATCTTCATGCTCGCTTCCTATTCGTAGACCAACTACAGCTAACTTAAATTGCTCAGGTTTTAATTGAAAGTCTTCAACTAAAATCTTGGATAGCTCGGCTGCAATCTGGTCATAAGCATAATTGGCAGCACCACGGATGAGAAGTGCCGAATCCCTGGTCATCCAGTAGTAATCTAACTCTCCGTCCTTCTTATTCTTTAGAGTAAAGGCTATGTCTCTAAGACCGGTGTACCATCCTTCTTGGAATACAGCTTTTGTGGCTTCAACATCCCCTATGTAATGACTCATAATATTGGAACCCTGAGTGATAAGGTAACCAGGTTCACCAATCTCACAAGGACGAAAATAATCGTTGCTCTCTGGGTCAATAGCCTTAACCACTCTAACTCGGGTAAACGGGAAATGCTCTCTGCCAATGTAATAGCCAATCGTTTCTTCGTCTTTGTAGTGGTGCGACCAGCCTGCCTCGAATACCTCCATAAGCTCGTTTGGTGGCATTGTTGTTGGGGTAGCCATTACCTGGAGACAGGTTTCAGTTGAGCCAAAACGAACGTGAGGCAAGCGATTACTGAACTTAAGTATGCGCTTGACTGTGGTTGGGCCGACGGGTGCCGAACCTATTAGGATATCGGTTTGACTCAGTGCTTCCTTAATTTTGGCCTCTTTAGTTGGTAGCTTTGACTGAGTAGAGAGAGACTCTAAGAAATCAATGTGACGGGAAACTAAGGAGGTGATAAGTATCCCACGCTTCTTACTGGCAATCTCTACGAGTATTTTCCAGTAAGCTGTGGAATAACGTTGCATCAGGTGGATTATGGTTTCACTACGCCGCAGTCCCCAATCGGATAAGGCTGAAGAATTGGTGTGGTGCAAGGGATTAACCAGCAATAGGTCCAGTTGCGTGTTTTTTGACACACCGAAATATTCTTCAAAGGTAAGTTTGTTAGCTAAGTAGCTTCGGTGGGATAAGCTGACTCCCTTGGGTTTGCCGGTGGTGCCAGAGGTAAAGATAACCATTTTTTCATCATCGTAACTGAGTTCTGTGGAAATCAAATGGCTAGTGGCTTGATACCCTTCAATCTTTCTAGCTTCAAGAAATTGAATTGCCGGCAAGCTAGGTTTTATTTCTTCTACCCTACTGGCAAAGCCGTCATCATAGACTATTAGTTTTGCCTTTGTTAGCCTTGTCTTATAAATGATGTGTTCATTATCATCTGCTTGCCAGTTAACGGTAACCGGAACGCATCCCACCAGTACTGCAGCAAGCCTAAATATTAAGTCATACAGGTTGTTAGAAGAAAAGCCGTGAATTATTCGGTCACCTTTTGATAACCTATGCTCACTAAAGTATGCCGCCGCTGAGCAAGCCAGGTCCCAGAACTCTCCTCTGGTTAGGGTGCGTTTCCGTATATCTCCATCGTGGAAAGTATAGTAATTCAGAAAAAGATGTTCTCGTTCCGTAAAGGCAGCACGATACTCATCTATGGGTGAGGAAAAATCAGTTAGCGAAGTAACAGATTCACCGGTACTGAGGTCATATAAATTGAGACCACGTTCGGTCACATATTCTGCCCTTCAGTAATTTTGCCATATAATTCTGGTCGTCGGTCATGTATAAAGTCTATTTCGAACTCACCGGGCTTGAAAACGATGTGCTTTTGTCTTGCATCTGCCAGGTTGACCTCACCATAGATGATTTGCTCATTGTCACTGCCGGCCTGGGCAAGTGTATCTCCCAAGGCACTGATAATCTTACTTTGTCCTATGAACTTGGTGCCACACTCCACGCCAACACGATTCACAGCCACAAAATGCACCTTATTTTCATAGGCGCGGGAGTTGATTATATACTTGGCAATGTATCCCCGACCATCTGGCCAATTGGTAGGAAGAACTAAGATATCTGCCCCTTGTAGCGTCATAATCCGAGCACTCTCAGGAAAGTTGCAATCATAACAGATGTGCATGCCGATATTGCCTATTGGGGTCTGGTACACCTGGAAAGGCTTATCACCGTGGTCAACAAAGCGGTCGATACCCAAGAACGGTAGGTGGTTCTTTCTGTATTTGCCAACTAATCCTTGCGGTCCTATCAAAACTGCTGCATTAAAGCACTTGTCGGCATCTATTTCTAGAAGACCAACGATGACATGGACGCCAAGCTCTTGGCAAAGAACTGCCAGCTTGTCTGTGCTGGGGCCGGGAATGGTCTCCATGACTGGCATAGCCTCTTCTCGGCTAGCAAATACATAACCTGTCAAGGCACACTCCGGAAACACTATCAGGTCAGCGTCATGGTTAGCAGCGGTCTTCATTTCAGACAGGATTCTGTCAAGATTTCCACTCCTCTCCGTTATCTTGGGATCCATCTGGACGGCGGCGATCTTAACTTTGTCACTCATAGTTTCACCTCAATTATGTTATTTGGCCATTGTTTGTTCCAGTATATCTGACTGCAGTGGAAACAGCGACATCATAGACCTATGCGGTCAGCAACCTCACGCATACCCATAATGACGTCGGTAACCAGCTCTCTTAACTCTACCCCTAACATCGCTGCCCCTTTTTCAATCACCGGGCGGTTAACACCGGCAGCAAATGACTTATCTTTCCATTTTTTCATTACCGACTTTGCTTCTAAGTCTGCCACGCTTTTTGATGGGCGGATTATGGCTACCGCCGTGATAAGACCGGCGAGTTCATCAACGGCATATAGTGTCTTTTCTAACTCTGTTTTAGGCTCAACATCATTGCATATACCCCAGCCGTGAGAGATAATGGCTCGTATGTATTCCTCAGGCCAACCTCGTTCCTGCAATATTTCTCGCGATTTTTGGCAATGCTGCTCTGGAAAACGTTCGTAGTCTAGGTCGTGTATTAGTCCAATAATCCCCCATTTCTCCTCGTCTTCGTCTTTCTTGCGTGCCATATAGCGCATCACTCCCTCAACGGAATAAGCATGTTTCGACAGGCTCTCGCTCTGGTTAAATTCCTTAAAAAGTGACAGCGCTTCATCATATGTCGGTGTGTGTTCTGGCATTTGCTGCCTCCTTGTGAGATATGATTATCCTTTTCCTGTGAAATTGTAAACTTTGGGGCTTCAGATGTCAAAGAGGTAACAATCTAAAATGCGCTCCCGATGCGGGAACCTCTAAGTTGATAGCCATCTCAATAGGTGCTATTATTTGTCAAGCCGAGATAGGAATCCCCGTGTTTTGATGATTTATTTCACTTCAATCAAGCGGTCGCTGGGTAATGTTTTCTACGGGTGGTGGATAGTAGCTGCCTCCTCCCTTATGTTTGTCATCATTGGTGGCATGGTTGCCTATGGTTTTACCACCTTCTTTAATCCGATAGCCGAAGACTTTGGTTGGAGCGCCGCTCAGGTTTCCCTTGCCTTTTCTTTGCGTAGCCTTGAGTTCGGTATCATGGCACCCTTGATTGGCTTCCTCATTGATAAAGTTGGGGTAAGGAAAATTATCATCTTTGGGGTAGTGGTATCTGGTCTGAGCCTGCTGTTAATGAGTCGTACAAACTCCTTATCATTTTTCTATGCTACTTTCATATTGTTGTCTATTGGGACAAGCTGTGCTCTAGGTATTGCCCACTATGTGGCGGTGGCTAATTGGTTCTCAAGAAGACGTACCTGGGTAATGGGTATCATGTCAACTGGCTTTGGGCTCTCCGGCATTGCCGGTCCGGTGCTTGTCTGGCTCATTGCACAGTATGGATGGCGAGATACACTTGTCATCATGGCGGTGGTGATGTGGGTGGTGGGCATCCCACTAGGTTTAGTGATTCGACATCGTCCCGAGCCTTATGGGTATCTGCCTGATGGCGAAAGTCGGGGCGTACCTTCTCAAGATAAGACTGCTCTAGGCAAGCATCCTGCCGCTGAGAGGGCACCTGCAAAATCAGTGCTACCAGTCAGCCTGAGTGTGCGTGAGGCAATAAGGACTCGCACCTTCTGGATGCTCGTCCTCTTTGGGAGTCTTACCGGTTTCGCCTTTAGTGGCATTAATGTGCATGAAATGCCCTATCTTACCAGTGTAGGTATATCTAGAGAGACAGCGGGCTGGGCTATTCTGGGCCTTACTGGCTTCAGCCTCATTGGCAGACTCGGCTTCGGCTGGATAGGAGACAAGTATGACAAGAGATACTTATTGGCGATAGGGGCTGCCCTTCAGTTTTTCGGGGTGCTCGTCTTCGCATGGCTAAGCTATCCTTGGATGCTTATCCCCTTTTTGTTTTTATATGGGACTGGCTTTGGCTCCCTGAGACCGCTATATCCGGCTATACGGGCAGACTACTTCGGATTAAAGCACTATGCTACCATCTCAGGCCTTCAACAGTTGGGTTGGACCCTTAGTGCCATCATCGCTCCCGTCCTTGCCGGTTGGGTTTTCGATGTTTTGGGGACCTATAGGCCAGTTTGGATAGCGTTCGCTATTACCATTGCCATTGCTATTCCTTTTGCCTTTTTGATAAAGCCCATAAGGAAATGAACAGTTACTCTTGGCACAGACCAACTAGCTATCTGATAATTTCACTGACTTCTCCCACCGGTCGGCGCTCCTTGGGAGTTGGACTTTCAGCTGGATAGCCGATAGGTATGAAAGCAATGACATCCATATCCGCAGGTACCTTAAGAATCTTTTCTATCTCACCCTTAGCCTGCATGGGACCTGTCATCCACACTGCTCCCAAACCAAGATGGGGCAGGATTAAGAGTAAATAAGCAATAGCTGAAGCTGTCGACTGGATGCGACTGTCAGATAGATTACGCCACTGGCGTACCTGTCTTGCCCAAGGGTCAGTTTCTTCCCGGACAGCTAAAATCTGGTCCATCGGCGATTGGTACTGCCCGGCAGATATTACAATAGCTGCCGGCGCACTCCGAAAGAAACTCGCCCTCTGTCGCTGTTTAGCAACAGCCTCAAACTTTTCAGCTTCTGGCCAAGATGCTATTTTGTCAACGCTGGCCTGCACCGCATCAGCGATAGTTTTAATAGTGTCTTGGTTTATAATAATGTAAAAGTGCCAGTTTTGCTTATTACCTGCATTAGGTGCCCATGTGGCTAACTGGACAGCCTGCGACAGTAATTCTTCGGGGACTTCCTTATCTTGCCAGCTACGAATAGAATGCCGGCCTTTAATGAACTTTGCTAAATCAGTGAACTCCACAGTCGTATCCTCCTTTGTCAGTAGTCATTATGGTAATGTGATTCTTATCCACTATTTTTTCTCTTCGATTTCCCGTCCAATGCTGAATGCTTTGCCCAGAACCTCTCCAAAAGCTTGATAATGAGGAAGTGGACTTCTAGTGAAGATTAAGGGTTTAATTTTATCAACATCTGGCTTTCCATCAGTGAGACAATTCTCTGAGACATGGGTTTCCTTGATTTCGCCGACAACAAGTGCGTGGCTACCCAAATCCAAGATGTGCACAACCTTACATTCTAGATTGACTGGACATTGCTCAATAAGTGGAGCGTTATTCAATTTACCGTAAAACACCTTGAACTGGCAAACCTCTGTTTTATTAATTTTGGAGCCAGATATAATGCCGCAGTAATCCGTTTCCTTTATCAAATCGCTGGAAGGTATGTTAACGGAAAAGGTCCAGTTTTGCTTGATGCCCAGGTAGGTGTGCCGGTTGTGCCTCAGGGCTATGGAGATCATAGGCGGGTCACCATTGGCAGTACCACCCCAGGCAAGCGCCATAAAATTTGGCTTGTCATTGACATTCGCTCCGATTAAAAGCGCGGGCATAGGGTAAATCGAGAGTTCAGGTCCTATAGTAACTTTACTCATATGTTTCCTCCTTGGATTATTCTCGGTTTTCTTCCGTCAGCTTTTGACCAGCGAGGAAAGCCTGGCGCAGGGCATCAGGATGTTTGGCTATAGCCTCCTTCTCATCTACTCCGGAGAACAGTAACTCTCCAGCATAAGTGATATCTAGGATTCTAAAGAGGGTCCTTACTGTAGCCAGCGCCGGCTCAAATAGGTCGGCTATTTTTCTGCCACCAACAGAGATAAATAATCCCTTCTTCTTCCCCGGCTCGCTACCCAGTGGCGGTATTTTCAGGACGTACTTTCTTGCCCATAGCGACTGGCAGCGGTCAATCATCGCCTTCATCTGAGCGGTTAATCCCATGAAATGAATGGGAGAGGCAAGGACTATCCGGTCTGCTTCCTCTAGTTCCCGGTACACCATCTGCATATCATCTTTTATCTTGCACTTACCCGCCTCAAGGCAGGCATCACAGTGCTGGCAAGGGGTAATGTTAAGGTCGTTAAGGATGATGGTCTTAATCTCCGCCCCTCGGCTGGCTGCACCTTTCATGACCTCGGCCAGCAGCAAGTCAGTATTGCCTCCTCGTCGTGGGCTACCAGTAATACCGACAACCTTCAATTCCTTCCTCTTTCCACATGACTCAAGATTTCCGTTTCTCTAGCTCTCATTGCTTGCTCCAGTTCAGGCTTATCATGCTCATATCCAAGGAGATGAAGCACCCCATGAATAGTGAGAATAGTTATCTCCCTTTCTATAGGATGCTGGCGCTCTTTGGCCTGGGTAACTGTTTGAGGGTAGGAAATAATCACTTCGCCAAGGTGGCGCAACCCATCGGGAGGGGTGATAAAGGGGGGAGCGCCTGCCCCTATTTCTTCTGTGGTTGAAAAGGCTAACACATCAGTGGGCTCATCCTTTCCCCGGTAGCTTCGGTTTAGCTGTTGCATCCTTTGCTGGCTGGTAATAACCAGACCCATCTCCACGTTAGAACCGACATCCTGGGCAACTAAGGTTTGCTCAACAATATTCCGTAGCCAGCCTACCTCAAGGCATCGCTCAAAGTTTTCATCAATTAGAACGTTAATCTCCATATTCGCTGGGTTCCAATCATCATAGCACAACCTGAGGAAAGCCCTCAACTAAGTTTGAGCAAAGTAAGGGGTTGTGATATAGTAATTACATACAAAAGCAAAAAATTATTGCTTCCACAGACTAAGGGAGGGATCGCATAGTGGACTAGTGCGGGCGCCTGCTAAGCGCTTACCTTGAGAGATCGGGGTCATGGGTTCGAATCCCATTCCCTCCGCCATATCAAGTTAATATACCCCCTTAAAAGGGGTTTATTTAATAGGAGCAAAAAATATGGCTCAATACCACATCTGGACAATAGGTTGCCAGATGAACAAGGCTGAATCAGAGAGGCTCGGCAGTTACTTTGAGCAACTGGGATACCAGGCAACAGCTATCGCCGAGAAAGCTGATGTTATCGTGCTTAATAGCTGCGTGGTGCGTCAGAGTGCTGAGAACCGTATTATCAATAAACTCCACAACCTCAAATCACTGAAAAAGTCACGCCCGGGTGTAACTATCGCTGTTACTGGATGCTTGGTAAACTCCGAGGTTAATCAACTCAGGAAAAGCTTCCCCCATGTTGACTACTTCTTTAAAGCCGGAGACTACCCACAGTGGTTAGGGAAAGCTGAACCGGGGCAAATATTACCCCAACACCCCTCACCTAGCACTTTTGTTCCTATTATTCAGGGCTGTGATAACTTCTGTTCCTATTGTATTGTTCCCTACCGTCGTGGTCGGGAAAGGAGCCGCCCAGTGGAAGAAATAGTCTGTGAGGTTAAGGATCTGGTGTACCGTGGTGCCAAAGAGGTGACTTTGCTGGGACAGAATGTAGACTCGTATGGGCATGACCTGCCTGACAAACCAGACCTGCCTGACTTGCTCTGGGAACTAAATACTATAGATGGATTAGTCCGCCTACGCTTTCTGACCAACCACCCTAAGGACATGAGCCCTAAACTCATTGAGGCAATGTCCTGTCTGGATAAGGTCTGTGAGCAGATAAATCTCCCTGTCCAGTCAGGCGATAATGATATCCTGAAAGCGATGAGACGGGATTATACCGTAGAGCAATACCGTCAACTTGTCGCCGAGATACGTAGTAAAATAGCCGGGGTTGCCCTAAGCACTGATGTCATCGTCGGCTTTCCTTCGGAAAGTGAGCAACAGTTCCAGCAAACAGTTAATTTGCTATCTGAGTTAAGGTTTGATACAGTGCATATAGCTGCCTATTCACCGAGACCTGAAGCTATTGCTACCAAGAAATTCGAAGATAATGTCCCACTAACTGAGAAACAGAGGCGTTTAAATAAGATTGAGCAACTTCAGGAGGGAATCGCTGCTGAAATTAATGCTCGGCTATCAGGCAAGACTGTTGAAGTTCTAGTAGAAGGTAAGAAGAAGGGAAAGTGGCAGGGTAGAAATAGAACTGGTAAACTTGTATTCTTCAGTGACAGCAGGGATTATCTGGGACAACTGGTAAAAATCAGAATTGAAAAAACAAGCCCCTGGTCACTCCAGGGTAAAGTCGAAGCTAATAGTATCGACTAGAATAAGGGGGAAAAATGGGAAAGAATAAGATATTAATTTTGACGTTATTAGGGGGGTTGCTTATCAGCTTAGTATTTATTGGCGGCTGCCTGCCTCTAGCAGAAGGGGAAGGTGAAGCAGGAATCCCTTGGGATATGATTGCCATTGGGGGACTGTTCATTGCCGTTTTCTACTTTATCATGATTAGGCCGCAACAAAAACGACAGAAAGAACACCGACAACTGACGGAAGAGCTGAAGAGAGGGGATAGGGTAATTACTGCTGGCGGAATCTACGGGCGAATTGAAACTGTCAGTGATGAGGATGTAGTCATGAAAGTAGAATCTGGGGCAACAATAAGAGTAGCCAGAAACAGTGTAAGCGGCAAACAAGCTGACAAACAAGAGATAGGCAAAATAGGCTAGTGTAAAAAATCAGTAGCTAGAGTACTTTTGTTGATATCTAGGGTGGAGCATAAGTGACTACCGTTAAACAAATCGAAGAACGGATAGCAGAACTGAAAGATGGGCTTAAGGCGGTTATCCTGGCCCACAATTATCAGCGCCCCGAGGTTCAAGATATAGCCGACTTTGTTGGCGATTCCTTGGAGTTAGCCCGTCGGTCTGTTGAAATAGATGCCCGGACAATTATCTTCTGCGGTGTTGATTTTATGGCTGAAACTGCCGCTATTTTAAATCCAGGCCGTACCGTGCTGCTCTCAGAAGGTCATGCTTGCTGCCCGATGGCAGAGATGATTGATGGTGATGAACTAAGAAAATGGAAACAGAGATATCCCAGGGCAGCGGTTGTCTGCTATGTTAATTCCTCAGCCGAAGTTAAGGCGGAAAGTGATATATGCTGCACCTCAGCTAATGGAGTCAAAGTAGTAGAATCAATGCCTAATAACGATATAATCTTTGTGCCTGACCAGAACCTGGGACACTACATTTCAACACAAACCAAAAAGAATATTATCCTCTATCCCGGCTTCTGTATTGTTCACCATCGGATTAAAGCGGAGCAGACTAAAGCTGCTAAAGAGCTGCATCCAGAGGCTCAGCTAGTGGTCCACCCTGAGTGCCGCCCTGAAGTGATTGAGTTGGCTGATGCCATCTGCAGCACCTCTCAGATGATTCGCTATGCTAAGGAGAGCCCACACGATAGCTTCATTATAGGTACTGAAGATGGGCTACTTTACCGCCTGCGTCAGGAGAACCCAGGTAAGTCCTTCTACCTAATCTCAAACGACCAAACCTGTGTCAATATGAAGCGGACGACTCTGGAAGTAGTAGCTCGAACCATGGAGTTTAAGGAAAATATTATTACTATTCCAGAAGAGATAAGGTTAAAGGCAAAACAGGCGGTCGACCGCATGCTGGCTGTTAGTTAGAGATTGCAGCCGAGGTAATCTTATGAATCAATATGACTATATTATAGTTGGCAGTGGTATTGCCGGGCTTTATACCGCCCTGCTGGCAAAGAAGCAGGGAAGCGTGCTCATTATAACCAAGGGCAGTATTGACGACTGTAATACTAAATACGCTCAAGGAGGTATTGCTGCTGCCATAAGTAAGAACGATTCCCCTGAGCTTCACTTCAAGGACACTATAACGGCTGGAGATGGTCTGTGTGATGAAGGGGCAGCGCGGATTTTAGTTGATGAGGCTCCTGACCGTATTACCGACCTAGTTAATTTTGGGGTGCCCTTTGACACTCTTGACGGGGAGATTGCTCTCACTATGGAGGCAGCGCACAGTGTCCCCCGTATTCTGCATGCCGGGGGTGATGCTACTGGCGAACATATTGAAGTTACTCTAAGTAACCAGGTGCGTGCATCTAAAATCCAGGTGCTTGAAGATTGTCTAACTACAGAAATTCAGGTAGAGAAAGGTAAAGCTCGGGGGATAAAAGCTTTTGATTGCCACACTGGCTCTATGGAAGAGTTTGCCTGCCGCTTCCTGATTCTAGCTACTGGAGGCGCTGGACAGCTATTTAAGTTTAATACTAACTCTGACGTGGCCACTGGTGACGGCATAGCCCTGGCCTTCAGAGCCGGGGCAGAGATAGTTGATATGGAGTTCTTTCAATTTCACCCCACTGCCCTGCGCTTACCCGGGGTAGCTTCCTTCCTTATATCTGAAGCAGTTAGAGGCGAAGGGGGGATACTGCGCAATGTGGAAGGTTACCGTTTCATGCCCGACTATGCACCAGAGGGTGAGCTGGCACCAAGAGACGTAGTAGCTCGTAGCATACTGTACGAGATGGAGAAAACGGGTTCAGATAGAGTTTTCATTGATGTTACGCATCTATCACCCTATGTTATTACCACTCGCTTTCCCCATATATACCGCTTCTGTCTAGACCACGGCTTAGATATCACTAAGGGTCTGGTGCCAGTGGCACCAGCAGCTCACTATACGATGGGTGGCATCAAGACTAATAGCTGGGGGGAAACCAATATAGCTGGATTATTTACTGCTGGTGAGGCTGCCTGTACTGGGGTTCACGGGGCAAATCGGTTAGCCTCAAATTCAATGCTCGAAGTACTCGTGTTTGGTAAAAGAATTATGGAGAGAACCAGAAAGGAAGTTGAGCTGAAGGCACCTACTACCAGACAAATCAAAGAAGTACACTATTCGCTGGGCCGGAGACAGATTGCTAAAACGGCACCAGTACCCAGTCTCTCCGCTTTGCAACAACTGCACTGGGATAAAGTAGGCATTATACGCGATAAGCAAAGCTTAACTGAAGCGGCTGATACCCTGGCTGCCTGGCAGGAATCTTTGCCCCAGCCTACAGACCGCCCTTCCTATGAACTAAACAACTTGGTGTTGACCGGCCGATTAGTAACTGAGGCAGCTCTGCTCAGAGAAGAGAGCCGGGGAGCTCACTTCCGCTCCGATTTTCCTAATAGTTTATCCCAATGGCAACGCCATATTACATTCACACGTTCAAAATAGGAGATTAGGCTTTTGGTTTTACCTAAAGAAGATGTTGACAACATTATAGAATCCGCCTTGGCTGAAGATATAAGCCACGGTGATGTTACCAGTGAGACATTAATACCACCGGAGCTTCAAGGAAAGGCATCCATACTGGTTAAGGCTAAGGGGATAGTAGCCGGTGGTGAGGTAGCCAAAGGGGTATTTCTTAAGGTAGACTCATCACTTGAGGTTGAACTGCTTATCAAGGACGGAACCAAGGTACAACCTGGGGACATCCTAGCTACCATTTTCGGTAAGGTAACAAGCATCCTTAGAACTGAACGAGTAGCTCTTAATTTTCTACAACGGCTCAGTGGCATTGCCTCACAGACAGCTCAATATGTAGCCGAGACTCGTGGATTTGCGGTCAATATAACCGACACTCGCAAGACTACCCCTGGTATCAGGTTGCTGGAGAAGTACGCAGTGCGCATGGGTGGTGGAAAGAACCACCGCTTTCATCTGGGTGACGGTGTCTTAATTAAAGACAATCATCTGGCGGCACTGCACGCCTTGGGCATGAGCCTGAAAGATATTGTAGCTAAGGCTAAACAGAACACTCCTCAGGGCTTAACGGTTGAGGTAGAGGTAAATACTGCCCAGGAAGCCTTAGATGCAGCTGAGGCTGGGGTTGATATAATCATGCTGGATAATATGAACCCTGATGAAATGCGTCGTGTAGTGGGCTTACTCCCGAGTCAGGTTAAGACAGAAGCCTCGGGGGGTATTACGCTGGACAATGTCCGGGCAGTAGCCAAGGCAGGGGTTAATATCATATCTATCGGTGCTCTCACCCATTCCACAAAAGCCTTGGATATGAGCCTTGAGCTTGAGCCACAGACCCTCAGGCTTCTCTAGTGCGGTAACTTGTCGTTTCTAGCGGGCTCGGAGGTTGTCACTAATCATAAAAATCAATTCTTTAAGCTTTTTCTTGGCTATTCAGCAGTATTGTTACCGGACCATCGTTATGGATTTCTACCTGCATATACTGCTGAAAGCGGCCGGTTTCCACCTTTAGCCCGGTGGTGTGAGCCTGTTCCACAAACTGCTCAAATAACTTTTCCGCCTGAGCTGGTGGCGCTGCTTCAATAAAACTAGGGCGACGCCCCTTTCTAGTATTAGCTAAGAGAGTAAACTGGCTTACCACTAATAGCTCACCTTTAATATCCAGCGCTGAGATGTTAAACTTACCCTCTTCATCAGAAAAAATACGCAGGCTGACAATCTTTTGTGCCAGATACTGCGCATCCTTTTTTGTATCTCCATTGGCTACACCCACAAAAACCACCAAGCCCTGGCCTATCTTACCCACTACCTTACCACCGACGCTAACCGAGGCTCCAGTGACTCGCTGTAATAGCGCCTTCACTTCTGCTTCTCCTTGTGTTTACCCTTGCCAGGTAACCTCTCTTTACCTTTCGCAGACTCAGTTGTCCCTTTGCGATTATCAGTAGTATAGAAGCCGCTCCCCTTAAAAATAATAGGGGTGGAGTGCAGGACACGGCGTGTCTTCCCCTGACATTTAGGACATAAAGCTATCGGCTTTTCATCAAATCCCTGCTTCCTTTCAAAACGAAAGTAGCAATGATTACACTCATACTCATATATGGGCACTACTTCACCTCAAATAAGTTTTCTACACATTCTACAGAAATAACCCGGCTAAGGCAAATCAAGATTCTTCATCAATTCATTCTTTTCTTCTAGACTTATCGATAAAAAAAGAGTAAAATTAGATAAATGGTGAAAATTTAATGAGAGATAGATAGTATGTATTTAGCAGTTATAACTTTAATCACTGTAAAGAAGCACTGGGCACAATCATCCAGTGCTTCTTAAGTTAAGGAGGAATAATCATGCAGTCAAGCCTAATTGGGAAAATTGAAAAGGCCAAACGCTACGCTCAGGAGACAGAACGGATTACCTTCTCCGAGTTTTCAGTGGAATTCCGGGGAGATAACAACAGCTACACTACTGGATATAAAAACGGAGAGTGGCACTGCTCCTGTCATTTTTTCCCAAGTTGGGGGCGCTGCAGTCATACTATGGCATTAGAGAGAATTCTGAGCAATATGTTGCCTAAAGAAGCCTTGACTACATAGTATGATACCGTCTATTAATTGTTGCCGATTAGATGCCTAGCTATACTCTTTTGTGCTTCCATCTCCCCATGCGAAAATATATTGTGTAGGCAACTGCCCCGACAACTACGCCAGCCACTATAGCCCATCGTATTCCATACATACCAAGATTGGTAACCTGTGGTAGAAAGAAAGCTAAAGGCAATTGCACACCCCAAATCATTAGCAGAGTAAGAAGCATTGGTGGCAGGGTGTCACCGGCACCGGATAGACAGTGCCTTAATATCACCGTAAAGCCCAGTAATAAGTAACTGGCGGTAGCTATTCTAAGAAAAGTGCTGGCTATCTCTACCAGGCCAGGTTCGGTGCTGAAGACACGAATTATATTCTCAGCCCACAGCAGTATTGCCACCGAACAGATGACCATAAAGCCTTCCATGAAACCTACTGCCAACCAGGCACTCTTCTCTGCCCGTTCAGGTTGCTGTGCTCCAAGGTTCTGTCCCGCCAGCACGCCGGCAGCCATACCCAGTCCCATACCCGGCATGAATAATAGCATCTCTATTCTCTGTCCCAGGGTATGAGCTGCCACAGCAAAGGTGCCAAAAGGAACCATAAACCATATCAATACAAGGTTGCCAAGGGTCCTTTGCATACCCATGATAGAGGTAGGAATACCAACCTTTACTATACGCCAGATGATATTGAGGTCAAGATGAAAGTTTCTTAAGGTCAACTGCAGTCGAGACCTCCCTGTGAGGAGGAACCCTAGCCCAAGAATGGTTCCCAGGCTTTGAGAAACAATATTAGTCATCGCTGCACCGCTAACACCTAAGCGGGGGAATATCCACCAGCCGAAGATTAGGAAGGGGCAAAGAGCTATATGGAAGAGCCTGAAGAAGATAGCTATTTTCATAGGGGTCATGGCATCACCCGAGGCTTGCATAATACCATCGGTCATCAACCGGAAGGACATAGCCGCCGAGCCGATGAACATAATACGCGTATATGCCACCCCTTCAGCTATAACATCAGCCTCTAACCCAAACAGGCTCAATATTGACTCAGTAAAGAAGATTCCTACTGCTGCCATAATTATAGCGTAGGTAGCACTAATAACGAAGGCTTGCTGGGCTACAAGATTTGCACTCTTGACATCACCGGCTCCCACAAAGCGGGCAATTATTGCCCTCGTGCCCACATTGATGCCCCATCTCCCCACCATCACGAGCATAACGGCCATACCACCAATGCCTACCCCGGCAATAGCGGCTGGCCCTAGTTTTCCCACCCATATCATGTCAATGGTAGGACCCAGTGTACCAAGGCTACTGCTTATCATTAGGGGCCAGGATAGAGTCAGAAGGTTCCGAATGATGCTACCTTTCGTCCAATCTCTATGAAATGTAGCCTTGCTCTTTCCTTGCCCTGGTTCTACAGAATCGTTTAGCTCTTCCATTGCACCAATAGCTACCCTTCGCGCTTCTTCACCCGACAGGTTTCCGTTTATAGAAAATCAGCTCACTGGGGACGAGAGGAACATTCCTAAGTAAACGACTTTGTCCTTCACATTGTCAAACCAAGCTTGTCCGCTTGCTCAATTGCCCCGGCAACTACGAACAGCGAGCCGGCAACGCAAATAAGGTCCGTGTCTCCAGCAAGAGTTAGAGCCAGAGGCAGGGCGGTTGAAATATCATCTGTTTCCTGTGTGTCCACTCCATACTTGTTAAGCTCAGCCACAATAGGGGCTGTGGCCATAGCGCGAGGATGTATAGAGCGGGTGACAATTACTTTGTCAAAAAGGGATACTAATTCTGAGATTATTCCGGCAATGTTCTTATCAGCTGAGGCTCCGATAATCAAGATAGCTCGGTCAAAGTCAAAGTATTGCTTAAGCGACTGCTTAAGATTCTTGGCCCCATCAGGATTATGGGCACCATCAGCTACCACAAGAGGATGACGGCTGAGAATCTGGAGTCGCCCCGGCCAGCTTACTTGCGCCAGACCCTTGGTGATACTATCCTTGGCAATATTTAAGCCTTTCCCAGATAAAACTTCCAGGGTAGTAACTGCTGTAGCCGCATTTTCTAGCTGATGCTGACCAAGAAGTGGAATTGATAATTCATAACTACTTAATCTCCCCTCCACTATAAGTGATTGCCGATTAGAGGCAAAACCGAGATTTTGCCATGTGACATCACTGCCTACCCTGACCAGCTCTACCCCACAGTTGATACAAGTTTCTTCTATTATCTTAGCCACCTCATCAGGCTGTGGCGAGGTAACAACCACACAACCAGACTTGATAATACCCACCTTTTCGGTAGCGATTCCAGCCAGTGACTCGCCTAGTGTATCGGTATGGTCAAAGCTAATAGAGGTGATGACACAAACTTCAGGCTGGACTACATTTGTGGCATCAAGCTTGCCCCCTAATCCTACCTCCACCACCTGAAAATCCACATCCTTTTGTTTAAAGTGGGCGAAGCTCAGGGTTGTTATTATCTCAAAGGTAGTCAACTGACCGTAGGTAGCTTCCCGGTTTACTGCCTCAACCTCGGGCTTGATCTTTTCCACCAGACCAATAAGTTCTTCTTCTGAGATTAGTTTTCCATCAACCCTGATGCGTTCTCTGAAATCACTAAGATGGGGAGATGTATTGAGTCCGGTAGTATAGCCGGAAGCAGTAAGAGCCGATGCTATCATGGCGGCGGTGCTTCCCTTACCATTGGTGCCGGCAACGTGAACTGTCTTGGCAGTTAAGTGAGGGTTGCCTAACCGGGCCAGCAGCTCCTCCACGCGCCTCAGGTCATAAAGGGCTGCATCGCGCGGCCGGGGTACTTTTTCATAGTCAATAAAGCTGTAGATATAGTCTAGGGCTTGCTGATAATCCATTCCTGCACCTTTTGCTTAGGCTGACAATATTCTATCACTTGACGCTACTTATCGCCACTGGTATTATCAGTTTATCGTAGTTAAGTCTAATTCCAAGGGGTGCCAGGTGAACTTCATCGAGAAGCTGACAGATGTCACTCAGAAAAACAAGAGCCTGCTCTGCGTCGGGCTTGACCCTACTCCAGAACGAATGCCGGAGAACATGGGTATCTTTGAATTCAATAAGGCAATCATTGATGCTACCTCCGACTTAGTATGCGCCTATAAACCGAACCTCGCTTTCTATGAAGCTTTAGGTAATGAGGGACTGGATGCCTTGAAGCAGACGGTTGAATATATTCCTGATCATATTCCCGTAATCGGGGATGCCAAACGAGGCGATATAGGTAATACGGCTAAAGCTTATGCCAAGGCTATTTTTTCACACTTTGGCTTTGATGCTACTACCGTGAATCCCTATCTAGGTTTCGATTCAATAGAACCCTTCATCCAGTACCGTGATAAAGGGATTTTCATTCTGTGCCGAACATCAAATGCTGGTGCCCTTGATTTTCAGGCTCTGCACCTTGGGGAACAAGGTAAGCCTCTATTTGAGATAGTAGCCCTTAAAGCCAGTGAATGGAATACTTACGGTAATATCGGGCTGGTGATTGGTGCTACCTATCCTGAGGAATTAAGGCTGATTCGGCAGAGTCACCCCAATATGCCTCTATTGATTCCAGGCATTGGCGCCCAAGGGGGGGATTTAACTACAGTCGTTCGCTACGGGGTTGATACTCAAGGGCAGAAGGCAATTATCAACTCGTCAAGACAAATCATATACGCCTCACAGGGGAAAGACTTTGCCCAGGCAGCACGGCGGGTTGCCTCTGAACTGCGAGACCAGATTAACTCTTATCTATCTACTCTTTGAGACACAAGAATGGTTATGGAAATAAAGCTGGGTGATGTGGTTCGCCTTAAGAAGAAGCATCCTTGTGGCAGCTATGAGTGGCAGGTAGTTAGACTCGGTGCTGATATAGGGATTAGATGCCTTAAATGCCAGCACCGTGTCCTCCTTGAGCGAAGTGTCTTTGAACGCAGAGTCAAAACTTTTATTTCCCGAGGACAGTAATGACCCGCCAGATTATGCATATTGACCTGGATACTTTCTTTGTCTCAGTAGAACGAGCATTGAATCCCATGCTTGAAGGTAAGCCTGTAGTAGTTGGTGGTCGACCTGAAAGTCGGGGTGTAGTGGCTTCAGCTTCTTATGAAGCCCGTGCTTTCGGTTTATACGCTGGCATGCCCCTTATCACTGCCACTCGCCTTTGTCCCCAAGCTATCTTTATAGAAGGTGGCTTCCCTAAATACCGCGATGCTTCACAAAAATTTATGGCTATTCTGGCTGATTTCTCACCCTATCTGGAGCCAATGGGTCTTGATGAAGCTTACCTGGATGCAACTGGTTTTGAATCTATCTATGGTTCCATTCACCAAATGGCGGTAGATATAAAGCAGCGGGTTAAAGACGAACTAGGAATTTGTGCCTCGGTAGGCATCGCCAGTTGCAAGGTAGTGGCCAAGGTTGCCTCTGAGTTATCCAAGCCAGACGGGTTATTGGAGGTAGCTGCCGGAGAGGAGCATTCTTTCCTGGCACTCCTACCTATTGCCAAGTTGCCCGGAATCGGCAGAAAGACTGAGCGGATACTGGATGGCTTGGGCATTCATACTATTGGGGAGCTAGCCGTTGTGCCACTTGGTGTGCTTAAGAGTCACCTTGGCGTTGCCGGCGAGTGGCTGCATAATCACGCCAATGGTGTTGACGATAGAAAAGTAGAGTCTCCCGGTGCGGCTAAGTCCATGAGCCGAGAAACTACTTTTGGTAAGGATACTAGGGATCACTCCTTCCTCAAGGCAACGCTGCGCTATCTTAGTGAACGGGTTGGCAGCCGGCTGCGCCGGCAGGGCCAGCAATTCAGGTGTGTAACCTTGAAGCTCAGGTACGCTGATTTTACTACCATCACCCGCAACCAGACTCTGAGCCGGGCCGCCGATACTGACCAGACTATCTTTGACACCGGACAGAAGCTGCTAAAGAAGGCACTAACTCAGGAAAAGCAGGCAGTCCGCCTCATTGGTATTGGGGTATCAAGCTTGGTTGAGTCAGGCAAGCAGTTGGATATGCTGGATACTTCAGCTCGAAGGCAGGAGCAACTAAGCAAAGCCATTGACCGCATCCGTAAGAAATATGGCTTTACTGCCATCCAAACAGGAAGGACGCTACGGCTAAAAGACATCTTCTCCAGTGATAAGGACGGCTATACGCTACAGACGCCGAGTCTGTCAAGGTAGGGGTTAGGTGAATTAACTCTGATTACAATTCTGATATTTGCTCTCTTATGAAGGCAAAATCTGATTTTTGAATATATGGTTTGTTGATAAGCTCTTCTTCTTTTGCCCTTTCTGGCTTGCGTCTTATCTCAAAACTCTTACCAAATATTTCTGACAATTCCTGATTATGACGAATATCTTCAGCATATTCCTCCATAGCAGAAAGTAAATCTTTATAAAGCTGAGTTACATCCACTAGTAATCTGCATATTTCTAATCGCCCTACTCTTTCCATTTCCTCTCTCTTTGTCACCGTGATGTGCTCTTGTGGTCTCCCAAAGGGAACGAATGAAAAGTCTAGTATCATTCCATCCTTGAGTTGTATCCTCTTAGGTGTAGCTAAATGAACAAGGCCATGTCTAAGAGCATCGTAAAGCAAACCACCCACTTCTTTATATCTGGGATCAATTTTACCAAGATAGTCTCTAATAAACTTCACAGCGTTCTTGGAAGAATTTCTGGTTGCGGAGTCTCCAATATATAGGTACCCCAGTAAATCAATATGTGTGAAAATCAATAGCAATATGGGGTCTATAGACTCCGAGAGGAGAAATCCATCACCCCCTAATAAAGAAGTTACAATCTCCTCTAAAGGCTCTTTGATATGTGTTTTAAGATAGTCTGCATTAAGTAAACGACGCATAGCTTTGGCTATTCGTTCTTCATCACGATTAGTATTTGCCATACGATTTTTAACTTATATAACCTGTATCCATTTGAGTCTAAACACCAATCTATCCCTCATCCAAAAGCCTCTTCTCACCGGTTATCTTCTGGATTTCGGTTATGTCCTGGGTAACCTCAAGCGTGCCCAGATACTTGCCGCTTTTGTCTCTAACGGCAAAATACCTGATGAATATCTTGCGTCCTTTTAGGTCAATCCAGAATTCAGACATATCTCTTTTACCTGACTTTAAGTCGCTTACAACCTGACTGACCTTGTGCAGGCTTTCTTTAGGGTGGCAGTCCTGCACCTTCCTGCCTATCACTGCTGGCGTCCGTCTAAATATTCTATCGTTGCCCTTGCTGTAATACCTGACCGTGTCAGCATCATCCACGAATGATACTTCCACCGGCAGGGCATCAAAGATAGCCTCCAGCATTTCAGTTGAAAACTTTTCCAGCATTGCTCACCTCCAATTTCTATTACTTGATATATAGCACTTATTCCAATCTACTGCAAATCTACTTGTTTTCTGTCCCGGCAGTGACTATAATAAAGCCCATCTAAGGGAGGAGATTTTCAAATGCCATCTTATGCTTATTTCCAAAAGAAATTTGTTCCTTTGCCTGAAGCCAAGATAGGTATTATGACCCACTCTCTTCACTATGGCATTGCCACTTTCGAAGGCATTAGGGCCAACTGGAATAGTGACCACAAACAGATGTATATCTTCCGCCTTAAAGAGCATTATGAGAGGCTAGACAATGGATGCAGGATATTGAAGATTAACCTGCCATATACCTTAGACGAGCTATGCCAGGTAACAGTGAAACTGGTGAAAAAGTGTGGTTTTCAAGAAGATATTTACATCCGCCCTTTGGCTTATAAAAACTCTGAGGCTTTAGGTGTTCGTCTTCATGGCTTGGAATGTGATTTCTTAGTCTTCGCTTTCCCCTGGGGATCATATTTGCCAGATAAAGTCAGTTGTGGCGTATCCTCCTGGCGGTGTCCCAAGGAGGTACCACGGGCCAAGCTTACCGGTCTTTATATCAATAATGCTCTGGCTAAAACAGAGGCAATTGAGAATGGCTTTGACGAGGCAATTATGCTTACCGCAGATGGCTATGTCGCTGACGGGAGCGGTGAGAATATCTTTCTGGTTACAGATGGCAAATTGGTAACTCCAGCCAGCTATAATAGCATTTTGATGGGCATTACCCGTGATACGGTAATAAAACTGGCTAAAAATGAACTGGGTATGGAAACGATAGAAAAATCTATTGAGCGTACCGAGCTTTATACTGCCGGTGAGTGCTTTTTAACCGGCACTGCTGCCAATATAACCCCTGTAGTTGAGGTAGACCGTCGCCAAATAGGCAACGGCGAAATTGGCGAGATAACAAAAAAATTACAGCAGCTCTACTCCGATGTAATACGAGGCAACAATTCAAAGTACCTTGACTGGTGCACACCGGTTTATAAGCAATAAACCTGGCACCGGAGATTTAGGTAATAGTTAATGAGATTGTAACCGGCATTATAACCGTGCTTATCAGTTACCTGTCTGGTTTCTGGAAAAGTCGTGGCTGATTGTTATTTTCTCCCTCGTTTTACCGGTAATAATGATAATCAATTTTTTGCCTACAGCTAGGGTTGCTTTAGTCAAGGCGGGAAGTAGAAAGAACCTCGCTGCCGAGCTATTGCGGAGGGATAAAGATAAAGGACGTTAAGCTATTTCTTAACTTTGTCTACCTGTAACGACTTCAGCAAGCAAATGACCTGGCAGCTTGCTTCTAAGGTGGTAGTGCAGTTATAAGCTTCCTCAAGTAACTGCCCAATAGCAAAGCTGCCATGCCCATGAGCCATGACAATTCTGTGTTCCTTTAAAGCCTGAGCGATTATATCAGCTAGACCACCCGGTTTCACTTCCATATGCCAACCAAGAACTGGAACCTGACCAACCGTAGAAAGTCCCTCAGCGCCATTGGGTACAATCTCAGTTTTAGTTAATGACAGGGCAACAGCATGGGGGGGGTGGGCATGAACGATGGCTAGTGCTGGGGTCTCCTGATAAATAGCCCGATGGACAGCTAATTCTATTGAAGCCAGTGGTGTTGACCGGTCATTCTTAATTATACCGGTCTCTATTAGGTCATGTTCTTGCAAACAACCGAGCATAATACTGCGGCGGGTAATGATTATGCGGTCTCCCAATCTAATACTCAGATTCCCACTATGAGAAGAGACAAGTCCTCTAGCAAAAAGGTCACGACCTACAGTCTGAAACTGAGATAAAATCATAGTTTCCTCTTTAGCTGTCAGATTAGGCTTTTGTTAATTTACACCCATTAACGACAAAAAATCAAATCAAGCGGCTACGCCAACTGCCTGATGACGGCAATAACCCTGCCCTGAATCTCAACATTGTCCGGCTCAGTATATATAGGTTTCATCTGGCTATTTGCCGGCTGGAGCCGGATACGACCCGGTTCACGATAGACTTTCTTCAGGGTGGCCTCTTTTTCAGCCCTAAGCCAGATGGCTGCCATTTCCCCATTCTCCACTACATTTATATATTGCATCAACACAATATCCCCATCGTTAACCAGGGCATCCACCATTGACGAGCCCTTCACCTTCAGAGCATAAACCCCTTCTCTATCCCGAGTCAAGTCTCTGGACACCTGTAGAGTCTCTGAGGAAGCAGCAACATCCCAGATATCAGGAGTAGGCACTGGTATTGGCTCACCGGCTGCTATTTGGCCAATGATAGGAACTTGAACCTGATGTCCAAGGGTAGGAGGCCGGGTGAGTAACTCGATACCACGCGATATCTCATGATGGCGGCGAATATATTCCTTCTTCTCCAATATATTCAGGTTATAGTCCACAACAGAGGTCGAGCTAATCCCGCACCCATGTACTATGTCCCTGATAGTCGGGGGGTAGCCCCTATCCGTCCAGAAACGACGAATAAAGTCAATAATATGTTGTTGTTTAGGTGACAATACTTTCATTTTTCATTTTGAGCGAACATTTGTTCTATAAAAACTTTATACTAAATGGGATTTTTTGTCAATACCCTCTGCTTATCCGTTTGATTAGTGACACATCACCTCTGGAGTAAATTGCAGATAAGACCCTCTGTTGTTATAATACTTTGGGAATGGGGCTGTAGCTTAGTTGGGAGAGCGCCTCCCTTGCACGGAGGAGGTCAGGGGTTCGAGTCCCCTCAGCTCCACCATAGGTAAGAATATTACCACACATTAGCTTCATATTCTCAACTTTCTGAATCGGTAGGCTTTCGTTTTGAGTCAACCAAAGGTAATTATATTACCCAAATGGGTTAGTCTATAATTGATGAGACAGAATGTAAAACTGTCGCCTATAACTACCATTGAACGATCATCGGGATGTCTGATTGTCTTGTACTATAATAATTTGAACGACAAAGAGTCTGTTAGTATTCTACCAACCCACTAAAGAATATGGCTCAAAAGAATCCTTAGCGCTATGGCTAATAGTATTAGAGCTCCGATTGCCTCGGCTCGTTTGCCAATTAACTTGCTTGCTTTTTTGCCCAACATAAACCCGATTGTGGTAACCACAAAAGCAACCACGCCGATAGTTGGGCTAGCCAGTGCAATATTCACCTCTAAGAATGCAAAAGATAGTCCAACAGCTAGTGCGTCAATACTTGTTGCTATAGATAGTGTAAGAAGCAAGAATCCTTTGGTAATATCTGCAACTTTTTCTTTGCTATTTTCAGAGTGTAATGCTTCCCAGAACATCCTACTGCTGACGACTGTGAGCAGAACGAAGGCTACCCAATGGTCATAACCTGCAATGTATTCAACTATAGTTCTTCCAGCTAACCATCCCAAAACAGGCATCAAGGCCTGAAAAAATCCAAATGAGAACGATACACGAAATACCTGTAGCCAAGAATGGTTCTTTTTGGAAATACCACCGCTTAAAGCTACTGCGAAGCAGTCAGCTGACAAGCCTATAGCTATTAGCACAATAGAGAAAAAATCGCTGTTAAACACTGCTTAATTATGGCATGTTAAGTAAGAATTTCAAAGAATCTTGGCAGGTATTATACGAAAGCCTAGCAACAATTTCACCATGTTTACATCGGGATGTTTGATTGTCTTGTACTATAATTCTCAGATTGGGAAAGAAGAAGTAAACATTATTCCTGGATGATTTGGGTATACTGCACAAACATGGGGATGTTTGATTGTTTTGTACTATGACTCGCCGAGTGGGGAAGAGGATTTGAGTATTTTGCCATTAAAATGATTTGCATTGACGACTAGGCATATTATTATTTTATATTAATGTGAATAAATTGGGGAATACAGCGCTATTTCTCTAAAGATCCAATGGGAGCTATAGTTTTACCATAGACCTCGTTTAGCACCTGAGCCAGTCCTGTATATATTGCGGAGATTCCTACGATTATTCCCTCAAATCCAGCGATACGAGTTATCACAACATTGCCAGTAGCATCGCCAATGGCAAGCAGGAAAAATAGTATTGTAAGTGAGCCGAAAATGAACTGCAACGCTCTATTGATCTTTAACGTTGCAAAGAACATCACAAAGGTGAATATTCCCCAAGTAATAAGGTAACTTACCATTGCAGTTGTCCCTGCGGTATCACCCCACCCCATTTTGGGCATTATCAGCAAGCCAACCAGTGTCAGCCAGAAGAAGCCGAAGGATAGGAAAGCGGTAGTGCCAAAAGTGTTGCCTTTCTTCCACTCCATTATACCAGCAATAATCTGAGCAGTACCGCCGTAAAATATGCCCATTGCGAGTATCATTGTGTTTAGGGGAAATAACCCAGAATTATGCAGACTAAGTAATAATGTGGTCATACCGAACGCCAACAAACCAACCGGCGCCGGGTTGGCGGTGACATCCTTCAAGATTAAGGGACAAGTTTGGTTTTCCAGCATGGAGAGTATTACCTCCTGAGATATAGCTATGCACATATTGATGCTGTGATAGATGTATCACAGCATTAGAAAAGAATGAGTAAGAATCAGCGATTTTTGGAAGGCCTATGCTTCAACTGTAAATTATACTTGAATTAAGAGGATAATTGCAAGCTGTGGAAATTACTACCATTGAACAAACATTGGGATGATTGGGACACAATCTCTGGACTAATTCCAGGTTCAATTATGCCGGTTATCTCTACATTTTGGCCATCAAGATAAACAGTGATTCCAAGCATATCTAAGGCAAGGCGTTTACCATCAAAGTCTAGTACAGGTAATTTATCCTGCAAATCCTTAATAAATCGTTCAAGGTTTGGAACATTGATAATAGCGGACTGGCCAGCTTTAATCTGCGCTTCTATTTCGGTTTTTTGTGCCTCTAATGTTTCCTTTGATTTATTTAACCGCTTGTTTTCTGCTTCTACCTGGTCAGCAGGGAAGTCTTTCAACGCCCATTGAAGAAGCTGGTGCTGCTCACGGTTAACAGATTTGAGTTGGCGCTCTACTTGTTTTAATTGTGTCTCGAATACGCCAAGCTGGCCCGAATCCTGACGTTGTTTTTCTATGTTACTGAGGATAACATCACGGTCACTTAGATAGTTTTCTATTTGTGACCATACTAGAGTTTCTAACTTCTCAGCGCTCCATGTTGGGTTTTTACAGCGTTCTATTGGTGCGTTTATCTTCATTGTATGTGAACAACGATAATACCTTTTTCTGCCCATAAAATGACCCACAAAAGCATACCCACACTTAGAACAACGTAAATGCCCTCTTAATAAGTATTCATGTTTGCAATTACGTATAGACTTGTTATAGTTTACTTTCAGTTGTTTTTGGGCAGCTTCAAATAGTTCCTGACTAATAATAGCCGGCGTGAAACCTGGTAGTTCTATCCAATCCTCCTTTGGCTTACTAAACACCTTACCGTCCGAAGCTGTAAAGACATAAGTTTTACCTGTATAGGCTATATTCGTAAGTCTTTCATGGACTGATCGCCTAGACCATATCTTCCCCGACTTTGTAGGTGCGTTAAACGCTCTCAAGCGGAAGGTGATTGCGGTTGTGGAAAGCCCTTCGTTGACTAGCCATTCAAATATCTTACGAACCCAAGAAGCCTCGATTTCATTAATGATCCGCCGCCCTCCA
>SDBU01001275.1_pt1 | contig 36578 bp, 60 predicted proteins | sample 2277071 | NCBI WGS metagenome assembly SDBU01 (sample SAMN10397929, study PRJNA504765) | marine sediment metagenome | isolation source: marine sediment core GS08_GC12, 126 cmbsf | place: Arctic Ocean: Gakkel Ridge, Loki's castle | collected 2008 | reverse complement strand
GCCGGGTTATTCCAATCACGCTTATAGAACACCTCCATCCCCTCATCGATCAGGATAACGCTATAGGGTTTTGCGGAAAAGATTTTTTTATTAAGCTCTCGCAGGGTGTAGACAACGTTCTTCTCAATATCAAAGTCAGGATCTATTAATCTGCACAGCTGTATAGCAAAGGTGCTCTTCCCAACCCCCTCCCTGCCGTCGACACATATCATCTGATCATAGTCTTGGCGTATCTTCCAGCGGATAGTATCAGCGAGTTCTTGCAGCCGAGTATTCATAGGGTCCCGGCCTAGATATTCTTCAGCCCACGAGATAACATCATAGACGGTCTCAGTCTCACGTTCCCGCCCATCTATTAAAACAGAAACCATGCCTTTTTTTCTTTTATGAATAACAAAAGATTTATGAAAGGTTTTAAGCTCTTTAAGCAGGTGGAGTTTATCCATAACTTCGGAACGACCATCACTCATTTTATTACACCTAATATTCATATCTAAAATTAACTTTTCTATGGGACTGTTCCTCATCCCTCTCCATAAAAAAGCTCATAGTCGAATACATATAATTACACCAAAAACACGATCCCTTTTCACATTTAAGCGTAGTACATGGCTGTCCCTGCAACCCCCATTGGTTTATTTTTATATGGACTATTTCATGGAACTCCGCTGCAAAGATAAAAGCCATTAAAAGCCTCTCGTGATACTGGTCTTGATATTTTTCTACTATGAGGCTCCAAATCTGATTTATAAAAATTGAGATTCGATAGTTTTTCCTGTACCATCTACCTATGCAGGATCTACCCTTCAAAGAAAAAAATATTTGATGGTTCTTTGGGTGCATCACATATCCGCTCCTTTAATAACTATTTTATAAAAATCTCTAGGCTTTTTTCTTTTATTAATAACAAGAGAGTTATCAAACTTTTTAAGCTCTTTAAGTAGGTGAATTTTATCCATAGCTTCGGAACGACCATCAGACATTTTATTACACACACCTAAAAGTTAAAACCTCTAAACATCATAGGCCATAAAAAAGACATGGGTATTAACATACCAATCAACTCATAATTTAATTCTCTGATACCATATTTTGTTATAAAAAGAGAAAAGAAAAACCCAAATGTTATTAAACTACCTAATAAATACAGCCCCACACCAACTCGCATAAGAAACCAAAAAGTCAACCAAAACATCATATATCCCCCTTCAAAACAAACCCCTCATAGAAAACAAGATTTTTAACCACATATAACGGATAGAAGAACAAGCCAAACATTCGGACATACTCATGTGAATGTAACTCGATTTCGATATGAGAAACCACAATAGACCCTAACAACAAGTTCAACTTATTCATATTCTATCCTTCAAACTTCTTCTCTTCCCTGGAACCTTCTTGAACAAACGCTGCTCAGATATCTTCCAAGCAAATTCTTCCTCTATCTTGGACAGTTCTTTAGAAAAAGGCTCACCATCCGCAACCTTTTTCCCCAACCCTTCCAAGTTCCTCCTTAGCTGTTCCATCTCCTTCTTTTCATATCGGCTTGTCGCAATAAGGCAGAGACGTAAATCGTTTAAAGCCATGACAACTGCCTGCCCCTTAACCCGACCAGTATGATAGCTTCTAAAGAGATCCCGAGTCTCGCGGAACGAGCTCCTAACGTCTTCATCGAGATATCTGAGCTCGACGTTAAAAACCCGGTCTCCTGCAGGCTGATTCTTACCCTTAATTGCCATCTAGTTCCTCCACATCATCTGCAGCAAGATTCAAGGCCTTTGCTATTCTTCTAGCATAGCGAGGAGACAACAATATAACCTCTGGATCTGTGCCAAGACCAAAACTAAAGCCTACCCTATGATTTTCTCTATCCTCCTCTAACATGATGCCTACATGCCAGGTAAAATCTTCCTCGCCTAAAAGGGCGAACCCGACCTCTGGAGAAAAACATTTAGGGCATGCAGCATGTTCCACGTCCTCTTTAACATCATCATCGGAGGACTCAAACCACCAGACATGATTACATTCCCAACACTCACCCCTCCAACGTTCCTCCTCTTCCGCATCCTCACCTTTGGCTTTTAAACCAAAACATATCAATTCTATAATCATTAGCAACACTGACAAAAAAGCTCCAACAATCAACCCAAAAAAAAAGGGGTTTTCAAAAAGAAGATAAGCAGTTGAAGACATTTTTAAACCAACACTCCCTGCTCTGAGTTCTCTGTCTGGCGCATATCCAACAAAGCCTCCCTCTTTTTCCTGCCAGCTCTCCCCGGGTTCGTTATCTCTGTATATGCTGGGTCTTTACCAAAAACAACCCAAATGTCTTTAAGAGTTTGAAAATGCCTCCAGTTCCAACATTTCTGAGCAGGTCTTTTATCCTCTTTGGCATTTTTACAATATCCCTTGGTGCAGTTCTCCCGCACAGTTTTAGAAGAGGGGTCTTGCGACTTATCAAGAATATCATCTGGAACATGTGTTGGGACAAAACACCAACACCACCTGCAGGCAAAATGCAAGGATATCACACCGTAAACTTTGTTACAACGGCCTTACCATACTCCGGGTATTCGACCTTAACATTATCCCCGTTCTCAAACCCGTTTCCAGGGGCTAAAGTAACAACCATGGAGTCACCGTTTGGAAAGACCTTTTTAAGCTCATAATCCTTGTCTTTCTTCTTATCCATATTATCAGGATTATCAGTAACATTTATATATCTATCTCAATATCCCATATTTTAATGGCAGAAGATGATGATGAATATGAGGGCTTCCCCGAACCGCCAGTAGGGGATAAGGCCAAAAGTCTGGCAGATTTATTCGACTACACAAAAATAATCGACATAACAATCCACAGCCTACGACGAGAATATCCTATAACAAGCTCAAAGAACATGGTAAAGTGGAAAAAAAGAAGCAAAGAACCACCACTGCTCAACGACCAAGGCATAGATGATATTGTCGTACTGATACGTTCTATCTGCCATCCTGGGACAGCCCTTAGCAGCGTTGAAAAAGATGAACGTGGCAAGATGAATGACCTGCTCAGGATTATCGGGAGCGACCTCATCACCATGCTAACAAAATATTATGAGGCCTACGAGATACGCAAAACGTCTCATATTAATGTTATATACTATCTTGTTACGGATCTCCTGGAGTTTGCCATTAAACACCCCTACAACCAAGGCGCTAGAATGTTCCTCGCCAGGGCTATAAGCGAGACAAACGTTATAAGACACACCACAGACGAGGAGGGCGTGATAATATAATGGATGAAATAACAAAAGAAATTGAAGAAAAATATTGTAAGCCAGTAGCAGAAGGAAAAAAGGCTTGTGATAATTTTAGTGAGAATCGTTGTGTATATCATATTTGGAGTTGTCGAAATAGAAATTGTGGTATATTAAGAGAGATAAAACTAAAATTTCTTCTCAAAGAAGTTGAATAAAATGACAACAGGATACAGACTTCATCCCCTAAAAATAGGTCTCATGTTCTTCTACATGTTCATCGTGCTACCCTTCTACATGCTCCTCGTACTGTTCGGAGAACCCGGGGGGCAGATGGCAGACCAGATAAACAACGAATATCTAATTTTTATGGACAAAAAAATAGGAGGTGTTCAGCTTGGCTAAGAAAATAAATGTTTTAGACAAAGAGTTTCCCATCTACACAGAAGACGATTGGGAAAAGATGAAAGAAGACAAAACCCTGAGAACCATGATACAGGGGCTCATACTCTCAAACGCTACCCTGACAAACAAAGTCACAGCATTAGAGGGAGCTATGAGAGAACACGAACATAGCACAAAAACAGGTAAATCCTTGGGGCCATACTAAAAAGGAAAACTCAAAGAGGAATAGGTAAAGATGAAAGTTGGTGACTATGTAGAGATAACGGCATTTGACCATTCAAGCCATGACAGCATCCTTGAAGTAGAACTCCTTAAAAAAAGAAATGACTGTATAATGACCTGCATAGGCAAAGTTATTAAAATAGACAAGAACTTCATCTGTCTTGAACACGCCAGCTACATCTACGAAGACCCAACCACAGTTAAAGACCGTGAATATGAACTCCATAAAGTCTTTAGAAAAGCAATAATCACTACGGAGGTTTTAAAAGATGCCAGCTGAAGCAGCAGCAACCGGAGGAGGACTAAACATAATGTTCGGGGTCATATTCGGATTTGTCTGGTGCATGATGTTCAAATATTTCTGGAGCTGGTATCAGGCTAGACGGTGGCCCATGGTTCAGCTCGTGCTAAAAGAGGTCGGGGATACCATGCCAAAGCCCATTCTAACAAAATGTAGGCGAGACGGCAGAATGATCAAGAGCCAAAAAGGATTCGTCAAGCCACAGAACCAGTGGAAACACCTCATGTCAGACATGCTGGATATATGCCTCTGGCGCAGTCAGAACAATACCTATCCCTGTGTTTGGAAAGAAAAAAGTCCATTCATAAAGCTCAAGAAAAAACTTCCATTCTTCCAGATAAGACGGGGGAAAAATCCAGAAAAACTAGGGATAAAAGGTGAACAAGGAACATTCCCGGTGACAAGCGTAACCGAGGATGATAACTACATCTATATCCATGCTACAGATCCGACTAAGAACGCAAAGACACCCGATATAGCCCCCTCCAAAGATAAAACCCTAACGACAGGATTCAAAGGAGTATACAACGAAGACAAAGAAGAGGCAGATCGAATTATGGCAGAGGATAAAAAAGGCACATCTACCCAGCCCCCCATCGAAGTTGATGCAGTCATATACACAGTAGCCTTTGGAAAAATGCCCAAAGAACTAAAGCCGATAATGGACGAGACCATAAAAGACGTAGTGATAGACCTCTGGAAGAAGAACGCAGCAAGATTCACATGGAAGGATAAGATCGACAGATTAGCGCCGATGATATATCCTATACTCGCCTTTTTAATGATAGTATTCTTCTTTATGATGGTCAATAAGAACACAAAGACAGTAGCAGATGCCGTTAGAGACGGGATAAAAGTAACCATTGAGGGGAGGATACCGCAGAATGTGGTTCCACCAATAACGACTTTCCCGCCAAGACCGCCAGGAATCGGGTGAATGTATGGATAAAATAGTGTTCTATGTAAAAGATAAAAAAAATGGCAAAAGAAAGCGGATTACATTTAAAGCAAGGAGATAAATATGGGCGCAAAATCCAAATTTAAAATAAGGGATAGAATAAAACCCTCAGAACATGGAATACGGAAGGGTATTTTCCCCAGGGAGAAAAACAGAAATCGTGGAGGAACAGTCAAAGGATTTAGTCGGGATGATAAATGTGTTAGGGTTCAATGGGATGGAACCAAAGGACAAACTTCATACTGGCACGGATATCTCGATGTAATAGGAGAAAAAAAGTTATGAGGATTAGAGGCGTAGGCATATACATATTCCTATTGTTCTTAATGATGAACACCACGATGTACCTAGCCCTATATTCAGGGACCTATGACCCTGTGACAGATGAGATAGTGGTGAGGACTGAGAACCCAACTGTGAGGCTGCATGAGGAGCTCCACAGGAGGCTTAGAATCGTCCTAATCATCGTACCCTATCTTCTCCTAGCACTCATGGCTAGTTTCATCTTCCTGCCCCAAAAACATATACAAATCATTTACCAGTTTTACATAATAATCCGGGGGGCAGCTGAGATAACGGCATATCTCTTGACAGGATCTCTTTTTCCCATGATATTCTACAGCTTCATAGTCTTTTTAAACCTCCTCATGTGCTACTATCTGTTCATCGGAAACCCGGAGATGCTGGATAAAAAGCTGCTAGAGCTCAGAGGCAGGGAGACAAGCCTAATCCCCTTCATACCCCTACTCCTCGCTGTTCTATGAAGCACCCCTACATAGAACCGTTTTGTATACAAATCTATTTATAGTCTGAGCTGTAGAAAGAACAAACAAATGACTCAAAAAATACAAATAGGGGATAAAGTGAGAGTTAAAGATCCCTTTGGTGCCATTGTATCTGAAGGTGTAGTAAAAAAGATGGACAAAAATTCAGTTACACTCAAACTCACAAAAAGTAATTACATAATAGGTCCAGGGGTGGGGGATCTTTCTAAAGAAAGTAGAACGCGTCGTTTCTTCGGAGGCGATAGGATCGAAAAATTAAAAAGGAAGACTCCAAAAAAGCGGAGAAGGAGTAAAAGATAATGGCAACTAGATATCAGAAAAGGCATTTTCAGGACATGGCAGATATTTTGAGAACATCAAAGACAAAGGGTGAGATCCGTAGAAAAATGACGGCTCTTTTTGCCCGAGAAAATCCTAACTTTGACAGGGGTAGATTTAAGACTGCAAGCATGAAGGCCCGGCCAAAACCCAAGGCAAAACCAAAGAAGAGAAAAGCCCGTAGAAAAGCCAAAAAAAGAGGTAAGCGGTAAGCCTTAAAACTCATATATATTATACTAAAAAGAGGTGAAGTATTATGCCGAGTCGATTGTTTACAGGCAAGCAGATAAAGAAGGATGCAAAGGCCAAAAAGAAGGTAGGCGCAACCATGAAGATGAAGCCCAAGAGACCAACCAGGGCAAGCGCAAAGCAAGCGATAAAAGCCATAAAGAAGAAATATGGCAAAGTCAAGGATGGGGCCCGGTATTATCATCGAGGAAGGAACCGATGGGCAAAGTATAGCCAAGCCCGGGACGATAAGAGGGTCAACAAAGGCGGGGGTCCTGGAGGCCGTAAACGAGGCCTTAGAAAGAGAAAGAAAGGCATGGATCACAAGCGGGAATCTAGGATAGTACGCAAAGGAAAGGGCATGAGGTAGGGGTTAATCTACCTCTCCCTTATCCTCGTTGTAAAAGACCCTGCCAGGGTAGAGAGTGTTAAGACCGGCCTTTATGACTCTGAAGACCTCTTTAAGCTCGCTACTCTGGCTGCAGACTGAGAGATCCACATCTTTTCCATGGTCATTTATCAGGTGGAAAGTTGCTACATTATATCCCAGCTCGCAGCTGTTGGATATCTCATAGCTGATAATCTTCTCATCCGGGGTCTCCTCATCTGCCATTCTTTCGTCTCCATGTAATGCCGATCACGTCTCCAGGTTGGAGCTGCATACTTCGGCCTATCGTCCTTCGCAGTGTGACGATCAGGTTTCCACCTACTACTCTGATCTTCGCTGAGTCGTCAAGCTCCTTGATGGGTTTTACTCCTTTTTTCTGGAGCTTTTTAACCTCTTTAAGATACTCATTTAGTGAGTCTTTTTTCTTCTCTGTAGCCATGGTTTTATCACCTCTTTATAATGTCTTAATAAAGTCTCTCCAGCCGTCACGCATAAGATATATTTTTGTGTCGATCTGGATATCCTTTTAGGTATATGATTATAAAGTAAATAAGGGGGAGTGAGGAGCCCCGTATTTTAAGGCTCCTCAGATGGGTTTTTGGCTTTGGGGGTGGTCTCACTTTTTTTGTGAGTTTCATTGTAATATTTTTCAATGTCTCCGATATATTTGCCCTGCAGGTGAGGGACACATTTTACAAATCGGTGATCGAAGTTTATGTAATCCATCTGATCAGGTTGACCGAGACCTGTACCGCAGCGGGCATCTATATAAGAGCTGCCAGCGGGCCCCCCTCCTCTCATGCCTACCTCCCGGCTCATCCTAATCCACTGCTCTATAAGATCCTTCTCATCTTCAGATCCTTTTTCAACTGGCTTAACCGTTGGAAGATAATTCTCTAGTACGTCGTCGAAAGCTATCTTTGAGGCCCTTTTTAGCTTTTCATCGTCTTCAAGATCCTCTTCAGAAAAATCTTTTATAAGCTCTTGGTATTCGTCCTTCATATATGTAAAAATTTCTTCAGTCTTAAACCAACAATCCATACCATAGGAGTATGCTGCTTTGGTCTTTATTGCATCCTCTGGTTGCTGAGTCTCCCATAGACCGCTATCGGTCTCCTCGTTTTCGCAATTCTCAATCACTACAGCTGCATCACTAAGAGTATATGCACGGTCCACTATCTCACTATGCCAGTATTCGTCGAGACTGTCTATTTCGTTGTAATCCCACTCCTTATCTTCTATTATAGCCTCTAGCAGCTCTAGCTCATCTTCCTGGTATTTTAGGAAGTCGACTGAATCATTTAAAACCTCATTTCTCAAAATCATTTTATCACCTTCTTTTTTGATTAAATAATAAGAATAAAATAGAGGGGGTTAATCCTCTATCTCTCTACCAGTGACCTTTTTTATGGTCTCTTTAATTTCCTTATTTTCTATATTCATTATCTTTGAGATAGTGTCTATAGGATATCCGCTGTCATGCCATAGAGCTACTAATATATGAGCTCTTTTTTCCTCTGTCTCTGAATATCCTGCATAATTTCTTTTATCAAATATTGACATAGCTTGGCAACTGTAGCTTATTGCCCTTTCATTTATAAAAGTAGCAAATTCGTTTATCTGATTTCCCAGCACTCCCAGCACTTGAAAGTCGATCTTTATTTTTACATTCATCGAGTTTACTTCAGTCTTCGTATATTCATGGATATACACGTTTGCATCTCCGACCCCTCTATTTTTGTATTGACTAAGCAAATGGTTTACAAATCCCATCGCATCTTTTAAGGATAGATTTTGCTTCTCCACATCTTCAAATTCTAAGTCCATATTTTTCAACTCCAAAGCCTTTTTTTTAAATACTTAATTAATACTATTATAATACTATCCCCCTATATAAACTTTGGGGATAAGGTTTATATACCACATACTAGAATAATACTATTAAAATATTAATCAAAGGTATAATAAAAATGATGAATAAAATACCCGTCGACAATCCCGCGTATAAAATCCGAAGGATGAAAGACAGCTCAATAAATAATCAGCTGCAGGCGATAAACAGCGCCATGACAGATACGAGATGGAGTAAATCATGGCTGCAGGGCGTTAAAGAAAAATATACCCTTGAATATAATCGAAGACATGGAGCGCCAAGGATACGCAAGCCAAGGCAGCTGATAAGGCCGAGGATAAACAAAAAAGCCATGCCCCATGCCAGAGTACCCGCAACAGCTGAGGACGTTGTAATCGTCGATAAACGGCATAAAAAAATATATGTCCATGCACCGCGAGACTTCCAGCTGCCGAAGGATCTTAAAATATCCGGGATACTAAAAGACCATTTATATAATATGATAAAAAAGAGGGGCCTTGATTACAAAACCATAGACACCTACAGCATACTAGACAGCACACTAGGATATCAGGAGAATAAACAACTCCTCAAGGCTTTTCTGCAGATAAATGTCACTGCAGATAATAAGACAACCAGAGAGATAAATGAGGAGATCAACCAGGCCAATATGCTTTTTAATGTTTATGAGAGAGAGATAATTCAAAAAGAGATCCTCATGGCAGTAAGGACCCTGGAGAAGTGGAATGGGACAGCTGCAGAGGATGAGATCCTAAATTTTAACGAAGACGGGTCGGGATTATTGCAGCATTTCCCCCCGGAGACTATTATTCAGAATATTGCGGATCTTAAACAATCCGCGGAGCTCTACATGCCCCGAGATGGATATTACAAGGTGGTTTAAAAATATGCCAGCGTTTAAAGCAATACCTGGAGCCGAGCTCACAGTAGAGGGCGACGTATGCAATAAAGAGGAGCTCAGAGACCGGGCCATAAGAAGACAGAGAAAAGACAAGCGCCTGCAGCTGACATTGACACAAAAGACATTAACAGGCTTTTAAAACACCACTATTTTTGAGGCGCTTAATCGCCTCTCTCTCTTTTTTTCCAAAAATCTCCTAGATCGGCCTTCGAGGTTTCGATCTAAGGGACACCCCCATACTAACCCATAGTATAATCCTAGCTTTTCACCAACTTAACAAATATATTTATATAGCCTCACAAATAAGAGAAGATCATCAACAAAAAATATTATGAGGTAGGATCGCCTTGAAAACAAAGGCAATAATCATCATAATCCTAATATGGTTCCTAGTTCTATCTAACGTCTCTGCAACTACATATCAATCAACATATACGCGGTGGGATGGAGAGGTGAGGCCAGTTTCAGAGAAAGGCAGTCCTTTTTCTAATTATGGCCTATACAAAGTCACCGATATAGGGAGCCAATGGCTGATCCAATACGATGAAGAAGAGTTCAAACTAAATAAAAATAAAGGATCAAAAGAATTAACATGGCATTTTGATACTAATAAAATATCTATGGAAATTAAAGACATAACAGGTTCACAACTATTAACTGTTGTAGAACCACACAACTCAACCACCAGTTATGTTTCAATCTCTAATATTGTGGGTCTTTCAGGAAGGCAGGGTCTTAGATGGGGCAGAATGTTTTGGAGTAAAAATTTTGAGATAAAAGATAACCCTTCTAGGTGTTGTGATGAAAATGGCTCTACATACACTGAGGAAAATTATTTGCCAAAACATAAGGCAGGATTTAAAATTGTAAATGGGGAGATAAGACTTTATGCAGAAAAAATGTGGTTTCAAGATGCATATTATCCGATTGATATTAAGTTTAATTCGTTTACGTTTGAAGGAACAGGTATTCAAGCTTGTTGGGACGGTATAGTATGTGATTTTGCAGTAGTAAATAGTAATTCGAGTTCGAAAGGGATAATATCACAAAACGAGACAATTGGAGTAAGTGAAATTGGAACTTGGTTCTATGATGAACTGACTGGAACAAATGCAATAGATATTAGCGGGCAAAATAACCATTTGGATCAATGGACAAATAATCCAGTATATGTTAATGGGTTCACTGGTTCAGGTGTTAGTACAACTATTGCTGCTAATGCAGATATAACAGATGGTGATATGGCGATTGATGCTAATTTGTCTTACAATACTAGGGTAATGCTGATGGACACCAGCATAGGTTTTATATCGAAAAGAACACCCACAGAAGGAGCAGGAAACTTTAAAGTTGACTTGTCAGATGGCGCTGCTGAAATGACGGTCTGGAACTCAGGTAGTGATAGTTGTAATTTGGTTCCAAGTATGACTGAAGGCATTTGGTATATGGTTGGGCTTGCGTTTCAGTCTGAAACCAACGATTATAAACTGTTTTTGAATGGAGCTAAGGTCGGCAACTGTGCAATAACTAAAGACCTCGCCGATAATGCTGAAACGTTTACCATAGGATTTGATGGTCAAACTGGTTATGGGTTCAAACGTTTTGATAACTCAAGATTATGGAATCGTATTTTATCAGATCAAGAATTTGAAGATTTATGGAATGCTTCATATCCACTATCGGGAAATATTACAACTAATGGGTTAGGAAATGCTAATGATACAGTAGAATTGAATATAGGGGATCAGCCAGCATCTACAGCAATAGATATATGGTCTAATAGCACGGGCTCATGGGTGTCTGTTTGCTCCGGGTGTTTAAATCAGACAAACTATACATTTACAAACTCGACAGGTGGAGAGCTGAGGGTTGAGCTAAGAACTACAAACCGTTCTCAGACAATATTGCTGGATGCTATAATAGTCAACTCTGGTGTAGTCGTCACCCCATCAGTAACTATAACCACCCCACCAAATGACACAAACACCACAAACACAACATGGCATTTAACCGCCCTACCAATAAGCCCAACGAGAGGGTTTACTAATCTTACCGCGTTTGTATCCAACACAACCGACTACACAATCATCCAGGTTCTTAATTCCTCAAAGGTAGAAAACAATACTAACATGACCTTTGAGGTCAATCTCACAGTAGATGGAAAGTATAATGTTTATTTCGAGGTTTGGGATAACGCGTCTACCCCTGAATTAGCAACCTCAACGAATATAACAATCCGGAGAGACACAACCCCTCCTGAGAACATAACCGCGCAACAACCGGCTAACACGACACATGGAGTCGCAGTCTATTTTAACATAACAGGCGTTGATGCGCTGACACTGATTAATGCAGCATGGTACTCATTAGATGGGGCCGATAACAGATCCCTCACTAATTCAACTGGCAACTGGAATGATGTTAATAATTCAATGACTAATGGCCCGCACTATGTCGACTTCTATATGAACGATAGTTTAGGTAATGAGAACACCACGATCCCGAGGCGGTGGTTTATTGTTGATGCTGAAGGTCCACCAGCAACAATAAATTCACCTCTTAACACCTCTTTTTTGGGGAACGCATCCGGGTTTGATATATTATTAAATGCCACGTTTGGAGAGATTGTAAACTGGACTTGGTACTCAGTAGATGGGGGGCCTAATCTGAGTTATGTTGAGGGGGTGACTAATCTAACGGTCTTAAAGATATTTTTAGTTGCAGGGGGGCATAATATCTCAGTTTATGCTAATGATTCATTCAATAATCTAGCTATAGAAACCACCTTTTTTACTATAAGAACTGCGCCTTTTGAGTGTACCGATAATCCTAGCCAGTTAGAGACTCTAATCTTGAATTTGACTGATGAAGAAAACTATGGGGCGCAGGTAAATGGGACGATAGGGGTTCAGCTGACTATAACTGATTCACTCACTAATACAGCGTTTAACTATGGTTTTTTGAATAGTAGCACAGATTCTATGAGCATCTGTATTGGTAATTCTAGCATAGGTGACAGTTTAAATGCAGATATAACATATCATTCACTTGAAACATTCCAGGTTAGATTCTGGTATCTGCGGAACTATATAATACCCAGCACCACACGCAATATCACACTAGCACTTCTAAACGTTTCTCTATCTGCGGACCCAATATTTACCGTGTTCGATGAAGAGGGAAACACAGCTGAAAACTACATAATAAGTCTTCAAAGATTCATATTCAGCGAGAACGCATTTATCACAATGACCATGGCCTTGACAAACAATATTGGTGAGGCTCTACTGCGTTTGAGGCCTAATGATCAGTATTATGTTTTTGTGGTAAGTGACCCTAATGGTGTGGCGATTAAGCAGTTTGATCCGCAGGTTATAACTCAGACAACAAACAATCTCAGGCTAGATCCTACTATCCGGGGATATTATTTTGAGACATTAGGAACGTTATCTCATAGCTGTGTTTATACAAATTCAACTCTTACTCTAACATGTACTGCATCTGAGGCTCAAGGTATTATGACTCGGGCCCGTCTCATGGTCTATCAGCTAGGGGCGCTTAACTGGACATTGGTGGGGAACGTATCAGCTGTAGGGTCTACAGTTAGCATACCCTTCACGGTGTCTAATGGTTCTAGGGAATATTATTTTGAATTTTTAATAGGGTTTGATGCCTCAACGATACGGACAGTTGAATCAGGATATTTTTCGTCTTCTCCTATGCAGGACTTATACGGTGAGACCGGCATACTTGCTGCAGCCTTTTTGATAGTAGGAGCTGCGTTTATTAGCTTGCATAATCCGGTTGTCTCACTAGGTTTCTTATTCCTTGGAATAGTTATAAGTAGATTGATGGGATTATTCAGCACTACAAGCAGCTCGTATATCATGGTTGTGGGTGCAATTATTGTTGTATCCATGTGGCGATTGAGGAAGAAAAGATGAAGCTTGAGAACATATTTTATGCAGGTCTTCTATTTGCTGTCTGCGCTTTTGGTATTACATACTTCTACGGGGGATTGGCGAGAGACTATGGGATTACTCCAAAGGTGAGCGAGGGCAGATATGAATATGCTGATGTAGCAGCTAGAGTGAGTAACACGACAGAGACAGCAAGCGGGGGCACAACCTCGGGGTTAAAGAAAGCAGTTTTAGAGATCCCAGGGGTAACTACTGTATTTAGCACTCTCCAGTTTGCCAGCACTGCCATATCAGCATTGTTCTCCACTTATGATATTACTAACGCATTATTCACAACTATTTTTAGCTCTCCTTATCTCGGTCTTCCAACACAGATGAAAAGCTATCTTTATATGTCCCTTGGAGTAGGTGTGTTATTTGCTCTCTTGGCAGCGGTAATAAAGTGGAGGGCATGAAATATTATGCCAATGCCATACCCTACCAACAAATCATTTGCTACTGTCGTCGACCTTTTTAGATTTGTGAACCGTGCTGATGTTGTAGGGACTGAGGGGTTGTTCGGGGCGATCATGGTTCTTCTGGTCTTCCTGACTGCCTGGGCAGCTTTTACGCGGGTTGAGGAGGATTTTATAAAAGCTGTCATAGCAGCTAGTCTGATCTCCTCGATATTCGCCATATTCCTAGACCTTATAGGGCTTGTTCCAACTGTCGCCCCTGCTCTGTCGATTACGATATGGCTGTTAGCCTTGGTTGCAGATAAATATCAGGAGGAGGTTTAAGGAGTTGCATATTAGAGGCATGATTGAGGCTCTCGCAGAAACCTATTATAATACATGTGTTACTTTGACAAACATCGAGGATAAGCATATAGCTTCAAGCATCGTGGCCTTATGGATTGCGTTCTTCTTTTTGTTGATTATAAACTTGGTTACGCATCTTTCTTTGAAGGCTGAGATAGGCCGGGTGAACACCCTTTTAAATAGCAGTAAGTTTGTTGTTATGCGAGTTGGATGAGGTGTAGGGTTTTGAGGAAGTTTATTTTTAAACTGGTTCTATTTTGGCTTACGGTCTTCGGGGCTTTAATCCTGCTATCTGCTCATCCTGCATCTGCTGTTGACTGTTCTATCACTTTGGATAAGTCTGTTTATTTTCAGCTTGAATCTCCTCTTGCTACTGGATTATGTCCAGAGGCAAACCAGAAAAGCAAGGCTTATAATGTAACTTGGGAAAATGGAACCGAGGTATTTGAAGAAGTATTAGGCACAACTCCTGACACAGTTGATACAAACTTTTTTATTCCGCATACTATTCCTACCACACATACTGGAAATTTGACGGTTATAATAAGAGTTGTTAATTCGGGTGATGCCCGTGCTGAGGCAGATGTAACAACTGGTAATGCAAACGCCATAATTATATCTAAGCCTGAATTTACTGAAAATATATTGATTTCTAAGACCGCATCCCTCCATATTGATCTCCATGATGAAAATGGTAATGAAGTTAATAATGCCAAGTGTCTCTTTGAGATTTTGGATTCAAATAATAAAGTCGTCCAAAGGGTGGGACCAGTTACTTCTAATAATGGACATTGTTCCGTTGCTGGTGTATTATCTCCAAAAACCTTTTTTGAAGGGAGAGCTTTTTCATATCGTGTTCATGCTCAATGTGGATTGGCTAATACGAGTCTTGCATGTTGGGATAACTCAACGATACCCAAGCAGATTACAGTTAGTGGTGGAACGGCAAGTTTTTCTTTTCCAGTAGGAACCTACCTAATTGTTCATACTGGTACGGATAAATCTGTTTACAGGATGAAAGATGAGATTTTTGTAACTGCCAGTTTAACAAATGTTAATGGAACGGGCCGTCTACCTGTAGAAATTTTTCATCAAGCAAGATGTAGTGCTGGTGAAGATAATCCTAGTGATTCTGATAGGGCTTTGATTTTCTCTGATGATGATGAGCCAGATCATAGAGGGATAGACGTAGGGGAAACACAAAATCAGAGTAAGCGTTTTATTATTCCAGAATCAAGATATCTTCAAGGCAGGAACAGTGAGTGTGTTGCTTCTACTGAGGTTTGGGTGTTAAACGAGCTTGAGGAGAAGGCTTTTGGTTATTTTACTACTTCTCCGGTTTTTAACATCTCCAGCGATGAGCTTAATCTCAATCCCGATTGGCAGAGAACAGATAATTATACTTGGAATACAATAGTAAATTTATCAGCACTCGAATACCATGATTGGAACGGATCTGGTATAGGAAATATTGATCTCCGATTACATAAAGATAGACATAGTACAATAAATCCTGCGGATCAATATGGAGGAGATGTACATAATTTAGAAGCCTTTATTGCCACTGAAAATATCAAGAGTGTGGTTGCGACCAATCTTACAGGTGATATACTTACTACTAGGCTAGAGGTTTTGGATGATGGACTTATAGAGATTGAGATAATAGGTGTACCTTTGGATCAGAGTGGTTGGTATAATGTTACCATAGTATTCCATGATTTTCAGGAGCGTTTAACTGAAGCAACTGAACAGGAGGAAATTAATTTGATACCTATAGCTTTAGCCCTTTTAACCCTCTCGTTCTTCTACCTAAGCAGCAAACAGGAGAAAGATGAAACAACACAGGGGAAGGAAGGAATATGGTCAAAGTATCTGGATAAAAAACCGATTGGATTCTTATATGAGATGGTCGGCTTATTGATGGCAACCATAACAGCTGTGATAGCGACAGAGAGCCAGAGAAGAGCATCACAGGCAGTTACAGTGACGATCTGGACCTTTGTATCGGTCATGTTCTTAACTGTCGTATACGTCATTTATGACATATTCCACAATGCAACAAAGCCCGCTGATGTGTGGCAAGACGAGGATGATTTTAGAATTAAATTAGGTCAGGAAGGCAAGAAGAGGTAGAACCTAAATGGCAGATAAGAAAACCACGGGCATAAGGGTCAGGAAAAACTTTGAGGAGATGATGATAGAGACTAGAAAAGAACTACTTAGCCAATTTTCCATTGACTTAAAGGGAACCGAGCTCTCAGCTCTCATGGCAGCCACCTTCCCGAGCAAAGAACTCGCAAAGACACTCTACGACAAAAACCAGAAGATATTGAAGAACGGGAGGAGGAAGAACGGTAGATTTGTATACAAACTTATATAAACCTCTCACTCTACCACTTTAAACAAGTTTGATGAAAACTACTAAAAAAGGAGGTGAGAGCTCTATGAAATATTTGTCAAACAACCAGGCCCTAGAAAGTCCTAAAGCATTGTTAGAGGCTATGAAGGTCGAGGTCGTTCTTACGCTCCTTTTCCTTAAAGCACAGGTTATGTTCTGGACTACGAACATGCCCACATCATTAGGTAAGATATGGGATTCCATTGTCTACGCTGATTGCGCTAGCGGATACTTTTCCACGGGTCGCCAAGGTCAGAGAGGCCAGGTCAGCATATCTGATTTGATGGTGGTAGCGATTTTCATCGTCGTTATAGCTATCGTTGCCGGTATGGGTAGTAAGATACTCGCTGGTATGAAGGTCGGAGAAACTGATATTGCGGTCAACAACACTCTTGACAAAGGTATCAACGCTTTGGGTGTTATAGGCGATTGGTTAGATGATATCACCACAGTTTATGTGGCGGTTGTTATCATAACCCTGCTTGTAGGTATCCTAGCTGTTGTTGCTGTTGTCAGAGGTGGAACAGGTGGCGAACAAGCGTTATAATCCACCCCCAAAAGACCATCTTTAATATATAGAGCTGGAACGATGGGAGTAGATGAAACCGCAGGGCGCTACCTATCCTTAGCCATACTGATACTGGTACTAGCAGTAACCCTCGGGTTGCTGACTAGGGTAATGGGCAATTTGCAGGCGAATGAGGTAACAACCCATGTAGTTATCAATAACTCGCCCGTAGGTCACCTCAACTTTACCGGGTTTGCCTCAGCTAAAACCCTATCAGCAAATCCAGGCAATAAGACGTTCTTTATTCAGATCGTGAACTCTTCAGTGATAATTTCAAACGCGACAAACACCTTCGATTTCGCTACCTATAACACAAGCTGGATCTTAAATCCAACCTCAGCAACAATCCAGCTAGTCGCAGGTGGCTCTATATCCAACAACACAAACGACAGTACAAACGAAGGAGTTTTGAATGTAAGCTATTCATACCAGATAGGATCTGATGCCAGAAACCAGTTTGGTAAGGGAAAGACAGCGTTGGACACGATTGCTGATTGGCTAGACGACCTGACTCTTATCGAGATTGCTGTTGTTCTAATAACGGTCCTTGGATCGATGTTAGCGATAGGAACCTTGATACATAACCAGGGAGGTGGCGAAACTCAGCTATAAATGGGAGAAAAAAGCCTTTTCTCCCCCTCTCTTTTTTTTTAAAAGATTTTTTATACCAGATAGAACGATATAGAGGATGATGGTATAATGTTTTCTACCGAGAAGACCATGGATCTAGGTAACAGGCTTTTATCGTCTGGCAGAGTCATACTTGCTTCTATGGTTATGTTGTTCGGCATTGTTTCTAACTTTTGGAGGCATAGAAGAAATGGTAGATGAGGGACAGATGGGGGAAGCAACCGGAAGAGGGATCATAAGAACGTCTTTTGGGGGGCCACCACCAACCACATTTGAGTCAACCACAGGGCTACGTTATACTGATACTGGTACAAAGGTTTTTAGAGGAACACCAGGGCCATCTCAGGCTGTTTTAACTGAGAAAGAGGAACTTGTTGAAAGAGCGCTTGTTAGGCAAAAAGCACCATCAGGAACAGTATTTCTAACACCTAGAGGTACATTATTAGAAAAGACAGACACGGGATTAAAACCTATACGGGCAGGGTTAAAAACACCAGAAGGATTTAAGGAGACACGAGGAATAGGAAGAACCGTTAAAACCGGGGGCATGCTCAGAGTTACGGGGAATGGTCTGAAAAATATCCTGAACATTAGAACAGGAGAATTTTTGATAACAACCATAACTAGAAAAAAACTAATTTCTGAGGATAAAAAAATAGTAGGAGAAGCCCCTAAAGAACCTAAAAAATTCTTAGATATCCCCCCAACTACAGGTTTTCTTGATATAGAGCTGAAGCCAAAAACAAGAGAACTATTTTTAATACAAAAAGAAGCTAGGGAACATCTTATCTCTCTCATAAAAGGGGGGGGGGTTGGATCGCCAGGTAAAGCACCGACAAAAGAACGGTTTATAGCAGGGATTAATTTCCTTCTACCAACCGATATATCTATTGGAGAGTTTGGCAGATTCATAAGCGCAGGCAAATTAGAGCCAAGCCTTACAGGGTTTAAACCACCCACTAAAGAGATAGTCACCACCACAATCTCTAAAAAGCAGAAGATGTTGGAACGCATCGAGGCAAACAAAGAGAGGCTGGAAAACTTCATAACAAACACGCTCAAGATTCCAGCACCCATCCAGATTCCAGGAACACCCCTCTTTAAAGGAGCAGAAGCCCCCGTGTTAAGTGAGGAAGAGAAAAGGAAGGCAGCTCTTTTAGCACCAGGATTCTTTAAAGGACCAGGCATACTTTTAACGGCAGCCCCCATAATCGGAACTCAGTTTGTATCAAAGGCATTTAGAGGATTTTTTGTTGAGTTTCCAGCTGATGTAGCAAAGATATTGACAACCGTAGGGTTCTTAGGAATTAGTAAAAGTAGAGAGATATCAGAGATTGGGGTTACACCTTCTGGAAAAATAAGGACTAAAAAAGAAATCCTGAAACGTGCCATAAAATTTGATATAAAGACGACTAAACAAATACTGCATCCACCATTAAAACCGTTAGTGGTTGCTGGTGTTGTGAGTTTTGCAGAGCTTGGACGACGTTCCCTGTTAGACCCCTTCGGAGAGTTGGGAGGGGTATTTGGACGGGTTGCAGCCTTTGGAGAAACAAGGAAGCTGATAACCTCGGCTGTGGGGATTGAAGAAAGTTTTAGAACAAGACGTGGACAGGCCCTAAGTGAGAGTCAGAGAATAAAACTGGAACGCCTATTAAATCAAGATAGATTAAACGTTTTTAGAGAAACTCCATCCACCATAATAGATGTAACACCCGAGAAGATAGCTGAGGTTCTTGATCTTACTGGATTAAGGGGGTTTAGACCTGATTTCACAACATTAGGGGGTATATCCGTTCCTAGTGGTGTTTCAGCCACCATTTTTGCTGCAGGACCAAAAGGTACTGAGATTTTTAAGTTCGGTAAGCCCGTACCCCTAGATAGAAGTCTGTTAGCACTTGAAAAACCATTCAAGCCACGTTTTAAAACTCTACTGAACATAATAACATCTCGTGAGGGCATAGGCTTTATTCCCAAAAAGCTGCCAGAAATAGCGATAAGACCACCAGGAGTTAGTGCGTTTGGACAGGTTCTACTTCAGCCAATATCACCTATAAGAATAGCTATGAGGCCTGAGAAGCTAAGTGTCAAAGACATAGGTAAACTCTTGAGAGAACGTGAACGATTTTTAACCTTTGAATCTGTAGCAACCAGCAGAGGGCTTGATCCAACTGGTTCCGGGCGTGGTTTTGTACCAGACGGGGGTAGAACAACAGCAGCCGAAAGAAGAACCCTTATGGAATTTTATGGTTTAAAGTTTAGGCCACAGTTGAGGATAGAGGGGGTTTCTCCTCTAAGACCCATTGTACCTACTGTATTGCCAAGAGAACCCGGGTTATCGTTTTTAGGCACTCCTACGGGACGGCTGATTGGCAGAGGGCAGAGGTTGATTGAGGTTTCGCCATTGGGTGTTGCTAGGATTATAGCTCCACCACTCAAAGGGGCTCCGAAGGGTTTAGAAAGAACCCTTAGATCAATTATACCTAAACAGAGACCGCCAGCATTTTTTGATGTAGGACCTGAAGAACTTCCATTGGAGAGATTTTTAAGAATCCAGACAATACGGGGGGAGGTAGTGACTCCTTCAAAACTTAGTATGCTTTTTGGACCACATAAGCAGCTGTTCCTACCAGCTGCTAAAACTGGCTTTGTCCTTGTAAAGCCCAAGCCCGATGTATTTGTGGGAGATCCGTTTAAAACAGGTGTTCAGAATATAATGGTTGTTCTTGGAAAACGTGCAGCGGGTAAAGTAATTAAGTTCACAGGACCATTCCCCATATTATTATCAAAAGGCAGATTTTTCCCCCGTCCTAAAATGGTTCCTATTCTGCCAGAAAAAGCCGTAGGTATGCCGTCATTCCTAGAGATAATTAAGAGACGTGCAGAGCTTCAAAGAACCCTTAGAATTAGACAAAAGAGGAGGGCTATAGGGCGTGAGGTGGTAGATCCGAGAGAGGAGCTACTAAAAGCAGTTCTAGTATCCAAGGATATAAGGCCAGTTTCAGGGATTAGATTTAAACAATTTGCATTAGGTAACATATTCGGAGAACTAAAATTTTCAGGAGGCAGATTTAAGCCATTCACGCTGTCTAACCTATTCAGTGATCTAGCCCCAAGCACAGCGGGAAAGTTCAAAGACTTTAAAGTATCTAGCATATTCAGTGAATTATCCCCGTTTAGAGCACCATCTAAAGTAATTAGGAAAGCAAAGCCACTGGTTATTTCAGATAAGGATATTATAAAAGAGATGACAAAAGGGGTTACTGGAAAAGAACTAAAAGAATTAACTAAAAAAATTAAAAAAGAATTAAAAAAAGACAGAAAAAAAAGGCAAGAAGAAACAAAACGCAGAAGAGAGATAAGGATAAGGGGAGGTCAAATTTTAATAGAGACATTACGCCCATCAGAGCCAACCACTGTAGATATAAAGCCGGGTTTTGGGCAGCTGGTTAAAGTTAGACAAAAAATGGCTCCTCTGATAACAAAGCTCAGATCACCAGAAGAACTTCTCGGAGCAAAGAGAGTGTTTGGAACTGCAGCTAGAGCTAGAGGTGTACCCCTTGAAGAAGAGCTCATATTTGAAGGAGCCAAAGGAGCCGGGTTCTTCGGGATAACACCCGAACAACGTCAAACCCTATTAACCACTATACAATTTGGAGGGAGACAAAGCCAGCTGCAGAGACAACGCCAAAAACCTGCAATAACACTTGCGAGGAGACAAATACCCAAAACAAAGTTAGATCAAGCTATAAGGCCGAGAACACTGATAGACACAAAAACAGCACAAGCCTTTATCAATAAACAGATAATAGGAACACCTCTAAAGCCGGTAATTGGCAGACCCACCATAACAATACCCCGCATAATATCTTTATACAAAATCCGGGTTCCTCAATTAATAAAACTCTCAAAGGAAAAAGAAAAAGAGAAGGAAAAAGAGAAAGAAAAACTTATAGCAGCTATATTAACCCCATCATTTAGGGGGCTAAAACCTCCTATAAAACTACTTGGAAAACCGACTAAAAAACCGAAGAAAAAGAAGAAGAAAAAGGTTAAGAAGGCAAAGCAGGTTACAAAGTTTAGACCAAGCCTTCTAGGTTTGGAGTTCCAAGTAATAGAAAAAGGAGATGTAGACAGAATATTTACAGGTCTAGGAATAAGAGGCCGTAAATAAACCACCGGAGGAATGATAAGAGATGCCAAAGAAAAGGAACGATTTAAGAAGTAAGCTCCCCGGTTTTAGAGGAGCGCGGGGGGGTAAGAGAGACCCATCCAAAGCAGCCATGGAAGACCTCTCAGAAGCACTAATGCCCGGAACCTCTATTACAGACAGACTTAGGCGACTAAAACTAGGATCTGTAGCAAAAAAGGTTGGAAAAGGAACCTTAAAGGTGGGCAAACTCTCAGTAGAAGGCGCAAAGATTGTGGGCAAAGAAGGTGGCGGGCTTTTAGAAAAACTAAGTAAACAAGCAGTCGAAGTTCAAAAAGCCCAGGAACAGCTCAAAAAGCAGAGAGCTCAAGGAGGTCCTCGCGGAACACAGAAAAAGCCTGCTCCTGCAAAAAGGCAGCTGACACCTGCAGAGATAAAGGAAAAGTTTTTCAGGCTATGATACGATGGCAAAATTCTCTAAAAATAAATGCAGTATTGTAGCAGGGAAGATAAACCCCGAGTTTACATCTGATTTCTGGAGAATGAGGATGATATGAGCCTAATCCTTGATGCCATTCTAATATCAATAATAACAATGTGGATGCTAAACCATGAGTCTTAAAAAGCTGATAGAGTCCGAGAAGGGCTCTGTGATGGATACGTTCTTATGGCCCCTTGTGGTGGGTATAATGCTGATAGTGTGCGCCATCCTCCTCACCATCCTAAACTCTTTCGACTCTGGTTTTGTAGATAGCTACTGGATAGATGTTGCCAAGAACACTCTGCAGATATGGGATAAAGGCATGATCTTCATCGTTGTTATGATGATAATAGTCGCGGTTGTCCTAGCCTCTCAGATAGAGACTCATCCAATGTTCTTGATACCTGCGCTAATACTCCTAGCCGTCTCAGTCTACATCACAACAATAGAGGCTAATATATATTGGGCAGTTGCCACCTCAAGCTCCTTTGCTGCAGCAACAAACGAACTCCCTAATATGTTAGCCCTAAACAGTCGGATGGCATTAATCGTTCTTCTAGGCGGTGCTCTCATAGCTGTAGCCCTCTATGCAAAACCACAAAGAGACATTATCCCCTAGAACAGTGGATTATACACTGTCTCTTATGTTATCCTCCAAGTCGTATCTATTAAAATATGTTATATTGTTTGTTTACGAATGACAAACTTTTAGTTCTCCATAAATTCAGATATTTGATTACAACCCCTTTATATTTGGGCATCTCGGCATTTTATCTTAGACTCTCCATCATAGACTAATAGATTGGGGCATCTGTTTCCGTGCAGGATACAACCCCCGGCCCACAAAACCTTTTCTTTGGTGTCTGGACATATATCTTCTTCTATGGTTAGCCATCCATCCTTTGTTTTATGAGTTACCTTGTTCTCTGGTCCCGCTTTTTCTATGTCCGGACTTTTAGACTCTGGCTCTGGCTTTTCTGGCATTTTCTCTTCTACAGGTGAAGACTTTAACGCATCCTCTATTGCTTTTCTGGCGATCATTTGGGTCTTTGTCGCGCTGTCCTCCTCCTTTTTTTCTTCCCCTTTCTCCTCTTCTGTCTCATGTGTTATCTCAACCTCGGGGGGCCTATATTTATGCGCAAACTCAGCGGTTACTTGATAGAGAGCTGTTCTCTTGTTCATGTCACCAGCTCTCATAGCTTCAAAGAGGTTAGCCGGGGTAACATCTCGATGATCTATTTCAAGCATAACAGCTGCGCCTTTAAGCCTCTCCAGGTTCCTTGCAGTCACCAGCTCTCTTAATGGTTTATAATTTTTAGACTTCTTGTTGAGCCCCTTCTCTCCTAGTTCTTGGGAAACATTGTAGACAGTGATGTTTTCACCCTGGGCTAGTAGCTGTTCCATCACCTTTTTGGCCTTCTCAGGGTCTAGCGGGGTTCTTTTTCTATCCGTTGTAGGGGGGGAGTATCCACATGGAGAGCATAGCCATTTTTGCTTACCATTTTTTAGAGTTCCATTCTTCACCATCAGTTTACCACATTCCGGGCAGCGCGGGGGGTTTTTCTCATTTGTCGCTATAACCTGCTTTACAACGTGATAGCATAGTCTCTGGCTGCTCTGTGGTGAAGTGTATCCCATCTCTCGTAAGACTGAGTTTACATTGATGTTCTCCCTCGATGCGTGGAGCTTTTCTATAGCTTCCTCTGCCCTCTTTTTCAGCGTATTTTCATTGGCAGATTCAACACTTAACCCTAGTTCTTGTCGGATCTTCCCGATTGTAACACTAGACCGTGGAAGCCCTTTTTCTTTTAACTTACCCAGGATATATAGGGTCGTCTTTCCTTCTCCAAGCAGCTTAATAATTAGCTTCTCTCCCTCTGGATCTCTTTTAGGCCTGTGTGTCTCCTCTTCTGTGGATTGTTCAATTTCCCTTGGGGGCTGTTCAGGTTCTAGGGGTTTTTCATCCTTTGGCTTTATATGCTGTTCAGGTATTTGGGGTTTTTCTTTCTCTTTTTTCTTGTGACATGGTTCGCACAGTCCATCCAGAAGCATCTCTGTTTTTTCTCCACATTCTGAACATGTCAAGCGCTTTAGATTTGGGGGGGGCTGTTCCGTGTTTTTATAAGGTCCTCCGCAAAGTTCTGTGTTTGCATGACAACCCTCTAAAGTTTTATTGACCTCACAGTTTTTGCATTTCTCTTCCTGTGGGGGTTCCATTATAGCTCGTGTTACAAAATCAGATTCTCCAAGTATCCCCTCTATACTGAGCTGGATATAATAGTCCATTAAACTCTCAGCATCTTTTAGAGATTTAGCCTTATTCAGCTTCTTTCTCCCTACTCCCGGGAACTCTACCTCATATACAAGACCATCCTCTTTTAGAACAAAAACATATTCATCTTCTGCCAACATGATCACCTACTTTTTCAACAACACAACCAGAACCTTATCCCCCTCTCCGCAGTCCTCGGGTAAATCTATTCCTTCGAGGTCCACGACAAAATCAGTTCCAACATCTCCATGGACTACAGAGATGGTACACTCATACATCTCCCGCGCATCTTTAATAATAATATCAGCCAATGTTCAACACCTGCTTAATCTTTTTTCCTCTATTATTTCTTCAGCAATACTTCTCATTTCTGCCTCTGACAAATTCCCCACATATTTTATAAAATCCTGCCAAAAACCAGCAATCGCCCTTAGCATTATCTCATCTTCAGACATCATTTTTAATACAACCACCGAAAGCTCATGTAACCATTATTGTTAATCCTGCCGTAATAACTATCATCATTAAACCCAAAACATCAAAGAACGAACTAAAAACTCCCTTTGTGACATAAGATAACGCCCAGAAAGCAAACACCCATACAAAAGAAGCTATCCATATTTTTACCAATGCTTCCGATGGTCCACCTATCGACATTTTAACCTCAAATAGTAGCCTACTAATAGACTATTTTATAACCTCAGCCCCGTTCCCATTTGTCTTCTTGAAATAATCCCCGATCTCATCGTCAACATCTTCCTGGATAACCGTGTCATATCGCTCTATCATCTTCCGGTTCTTCCACCCAAACATCTTCATAATGGTACGGCTGCTAACCTTGTCACGTCTAAGCCATGTGCATGCAGAGGCCCTAAACCTATGGGGGTGAATGTTCTTTGCCATCAGGATATCGTACTGCTCCCGGGTTTCAAAGTCTTCTGGCAGGATCTTCTCCTTTATACTCAGAACAATAGAGTAAATACCGATATATGAGAGGCCGACAAGGTTTCCCCGGGTCTTGCCTGTAATCTTTAAATGTTCATCTATCTTATCCCATGCCCGAGGCGTAGGATATATGAACCTTGGCTTACCCCCCTTTGTATCCTGCAGTAGTATACGGCCCTTACCCCGCTGCAGGTTCTCAACAAGTATCCCCCTGAGCTCTTTCCTTCGAGGACCTCCAGGTGAGATAAGGATTAAGAGTATCATCTGGTTTCTGATATAGTTCCGGGTACGATAGCATGCCTGCATATAAGCCTCAAATTCATGGGGTTCGAGGAAGTCCCTCTCCATCTCCTTTGCAGTATGATCTATCTTTGGCAGCATCTTACGGACTTTGTAAGCGGTTATGAGGTTAAGCTCTATGAGGTCCTCATTCTCAAGGAACGTGTAAAAGCTGGATAGCGCCCCGATGTGTACCTGGATGGATGAAGGCTGCAGACCACTCTTTTTTAGAGCTTTAACCAAAGCCCTTAGATCGTTCTTCTTCATATTAACAAGACCTGGGTAATCCTCTGCGATAATCTGTGAGATGGCCTTAAAATATCCCCGATATCCGTCTATGGTTCGCTGTGACTTACCTGATAAGTCCATCTCGTCGAGGAAGTCTTTTATATGCTCTTGATCCTCTTTATTAAAAGCCATTTTTAACTCCATACACAGTCTCTTGACAGCTTGTAGTATTAGCTACAAGCAACCTTCAATTTCCTAGCATCTATAATACGTTGCATATACAACTTAAAATCTAATGTGTTGCATTCATCCATCAGTTCTCTGAGTTCATCATCTGTCTTTTTCTGTAATCTATCTCTCGTTTTTTTATCTAATCCATTTGATTCAAATACCATTTTTTCATCTCCTTATGTCTTAGTTATGTTTGAGTAATAATCTTCTTATTTTTTGTTTGAGTTTCATTATATCCCATCTCCAAAAATGAATTTGAAAAGACATTCTGCTTCTAATAACCCATGTTCTTAATTTCAATTCGTTTTTTAAGCCCATGTTGTTAGGTCTCCTCCATGTTCTTCAAGCTGATGTTTTCTAAGATCCTTGAGGGTATCATAGGGATGGTTTTTCATCTTTGGGTCAAGGCATAGATCACATTTATATTTGCCCTTTGTTCCGCTAGCCCTGGCTTTTCCTTTTTGATAGTGTCTACGACTCATCCTCATCATCTCGCGCAGACCAATTACAGTAATCATCGTCACAGGTTCGGCACATCTTAATAGTCACCGGCCTTTCCAAGTATCTGCAGGTTAAACAGCAACGGTCCACAACTTCAGCTGCTTCTTCCAACATGACGACTTTCCTCTCGCGCCTTATCATCTCGTGATATCTTCTTTAAGATCGTCTCATACTCAGATATTATAGCCTCATAGCGTTCTATATCCTGTTTCTTCTTGGACACCGCTATCTCAAAGTCTTTAATAGCCTTCTCCAGCTTTACCTTCTTTGGATTCATTTTAGAGTTCCTGTGACCCTTTCTTTGCGGGTGGCGTATATCCTAGCACTTTCATAGTGACCATCCCGCCTTTCTCAACCTTATGCCCCAGCTGAACCTCCAGCTGTTCCCTTATCCACTCAGGAAGGGTCATTTTAAAGGCATCTAGTATCTGGAAGTTATGCGGTGGAACCTCCAGCTTTTTAGGTATGTTCTCTTCACTTTCCATCTGGTTTTACCTCCTTTTCAAAAAATTTATCTATAAATTTATGTATAATTTCTAATATCAGATTGACAAACTCATTAGCTAGAAGAGCCAATATAATCGCCACATATACCGTCCAGGCACTATCAACAGTTAGCCCCTCAGCAAGCATAACCATCTTGATTAATAAAAGCAGAACCAACGACTTAAAAACAATATCAGACATACTAATCGACCTCTTTGAGAAGAGAATTTAAAACTCCTATCTTCCCATCTATTTCATGAAACCTGAATTTTTTGTCTAAAAGATAATGATGCCACTTTTCAGGCTCCGAAATGTAATCAATATGCTGTTCTGATGGGCCTTTAAAATCATCTTCAATAATTCCCTCAACCCAAGAGTCTATCAAAAGATATTCATGTATATCATTAAGTTCTTCTATCAGCTTCCTAATCCTCTCCACCGGAACAGCCTTAGATCGTAATATGTAGTATTTATTAATGAGTTTAATTACATCTGGTTCAATGATTTTTAAAGAGGTTATCATTTCATCTAAAAATCCATCCATCATTTCTACAGCACCGCCTCATACCGTAGCTTATCGCCCAGCTGCAGGTTCTTCTCCAAAGTCATTCCCCAATTCAGCTCTAAGACATATTCAAAGTCAACCCGGGGGGAATAACCACGGTTAGGAAAAAGACTTGTTAGGTCGACAATTACAAACTTTTTATCTAGGAAAATAAGGTCGAGAGGGAAACGCATAAAGCCCCCCCCGACACGCTTTTTCCCGGTTATGGGAGAGGAACTAGGAAATCGGAAGCTAAGACCCTCATCCTTTGGCATGCTCTTCTTAAAGCGCAGTCCCATGATCTTCTCAAGGAACGTCCTGGACCATCTACTACAGCATATAACCTCATCCTCGCAAGACACATTATATACATAAAAGATGGGATGCAGACTCATTACATGCACCCCCGGGTACACTCTCTGCCAGATGTGACCATATTAAATTCTTCAGCAAACTCGGGTATGGTTTTATCCTGGGGAACTAGAGTCTGAAAAACCTTATAGAAGATCCCCTTTGCATTAACACTGTAGGCCAGGTCTTGCTTCCAGCCTTTTATCTTGAACATCGTATTATGAATGATGATAATCTTATCCCGGGTAACACGTCGAAGCTCACTTATCCAGTTAATAATGCCGGCATCGAGTCTCTCAGTCTTCCCCCATGGAGGATCGCAAATCGTATGAGAGAAGGCATTATCCTTGATGGGCAGGTTCCTATAGTCCGCGACAATATCAGGCTTTAACTCGGGATCAATATCTACTCGAACATCTCCAAGCTGGCTCTTTCCGCAGCAAACATGAAGTGTGTCTCCCGGGATGGTCTGAGCGCTATAGAAGTTCTCCTCATCATCCTCCCAGCGCCATAGCTTTTTAAACCTTGTAGCCCTGCCTTTATTCATCACTCCTCACCCTCATAGTCAGAGACCCATTCCTTTAGAGCTGTTTTATATAGCTCTATTTCAGAGTCTTCTCTATCGCATAATTCAAAGTAGAGGTCTTCATCGAAGTATCGGTTTATAGCCTCCTTAACAATCCCCTGCAGCTGTCTAGGCTCTATAGCATCAAGTTCTACCTGGCCCAAACCATTCCATGCAGCTGATCTAGAGTCGCCCATCTTAGTAGGCGCAGGGGGCAGACCAAACTCAATGACCTGTTCTTCCAAGAGAGCTATCCGGTCAACATTAATTCTAAGCCCCATCCTCCAGAGATTATCCTGTATACTCCGCGGGATATCCTCCCCGCTTGGATCGTAGTCGCCAAAATATATTATGGTGATCTCTTTACCTGCTCTCTCTGCATCACTAAACCTATCCACGGCCTTGTCAAGCCAGGTTAAACTTGGATATCCTTTGCATGGAAAAAGACCTACATCATTATTTGAACAAGGGGGTTTTAATGTTCCTTGTAGAGCCTTTTTCTCTACCCATACCTCTACATAGTTAGGCTGGTTACTCCATCGATTTAGACCGTGTGATGTTAGCCATATCTTGATACTATCCTTCGCGTTCTCTATCTCAGTCTCTAAGTCTTTCTCAACCCACTCTGTTTCCGTTACCATGTTCCTCTCATGATCATCGAACTGATTAAAATCTACTAGCCCCTGCCACCGTGCATAGGTCATGGAAGAAATAACTCTCTTATAGTGGTTGAGGGTGTTCGGCATACCTTGAGCCACTAGCCTATAATGCAGAGCTCTCAGGGTCATGCCCTGATACTCATTGACTATAGGTACTCCATGTTCTAAGATCCAATCCTTGCCGTATCCATCATTGACCATTTCTTAATCCCCGTTTATTTTCCTTCCAACCGTTAGGATAGAACAACATCTAGGGCAGATGATCCTATTTTCCTCAAAGAATATCATCCCACCATTTGCATCTCTAACCTGGTGTACCTCATCTTTTTTTGTCATAAGCAGGAGGAAGAACATATCACAGACAGGACAAGAGCTCTTCAACACTTTAAAGGCTTTATTTCTAACCAGCAATCGAACATTCTTCAATTTTTATTCCTCTTCTTAGTTGTTGTTTTGAAGCAGAACAGGGTCATGCTGCCTTTGTTATGTTTCTTTGGACAGTTGGATTTCTTTACGGTACAGGAGACTTTTGAACCCATAATCTTTTTGCTCGGTTCTGATTTCACAGTCCTAGTATCACATATCAGTCTCAACAAATCTATTCACCTTCAGTTTTTCTTTAACCACTTCTCAGTAGAAACGGCTTTATTTATACCGCCTTTCTTCAATTTTGCCAGTGTCTTTGAGTCTCCACCGCGAGTAATCCCATATTTCTTAATCAGTGCTTCAAGTTTTTCCTGACACTCTTTTAACACCGTCGTGATCTCTTCGTTCTCCTCGGTAGCTTTTTCCCATCTTGTAGCAACTTTAGGGTCAGCTCTATCTTGGGTTCTCTTATCCATCTTTGCCTGCGCTCTGTCGACGTGTAACAAAGCCCAACCAATATTACTATATGCTCGTGCCCATTCAAAATTCCAACACATATTTTTTCATCGTCCTATCATCTTTTCAAACTCAGAGAGATCCATCTCACCAAGAACAAACTTAAAAACACCTGAAACCAAACCATAGAGCGCTGTCTCCTCCACTGTAGAAACCTGTTCTGCTAGGAGACGATAATGCTCCTTCATATAAATTATCTCCTGCTCTTTTCTCAACTATTTCACGCCCCCGAGTCGATTGATAATAACATTTGTAAGGTAGCAGTATGCGTATGCTGCCACGAGAGGAACGACTGCATTTCCATTGGCTCTAATCCTGTCCACCCTATCGGGAACCCCATCAGCCAATCTTCCCACGCTGGGTTCAATCTCCCACCAACTTGATCCACTAACCGTACTTGGATAGGTTGACCATCCTCTCTCTGAGTTATCCCCTTTTTTAATAAACCTGAAGTCCCGCCTGCTCCTGTATCTGGTGTTCTCCACATCTTCACGGCCCTTGGCAGTGTTGGGTTCCCCTCTCCATGGCCCATATTCCCCCCCCTTATTGAGTCTGCAGCCTGCGGGGTAGGCAAGGATAAAGACTCGCCTGCGTTTATGATTGGCTCCCACACCGGAAGCTGAAAACACATTCCAGACCGCATCATACCCGCCAAAGGCCAGACTTCCGAGAACATATTCGATCCCCCTGTCACTAATGAGACCTGGGACGTTTTCCAAGAAGATGAGGCTGGATCGTACTTCGCAAAGTATCCGCTCAATGTCACTCCAGATCCAGCGTTCATCATCGACTCCTTTTCGCTTTGTGTTTGCTGTGCTCCATGGCTGGCAGGGGAACCCGGCAGAGACGATATCCACTTTTCCACGCCAAGGTTTACCATCGAAGGTTTCAACGTTATCCCAAATAGGAGCCTGATCCATGTGACCTTCTCCCATTTTCGTAATAATGTCTGCAACGGGATAGACTTCCCTCTCGATGTAACAGACAGTTTGGTATTCAGGATCGGCAAGTCTAAGCCCGAGTTCAAGTCCTCCAACCCCGGCACATATAGCCAGACCATTCATGCCAACTCCCCAAACGGAATTTTCTGTCCTCTTCCAAATGGGCTGAGTTCTGGATGCCTGTTTTTATAGCACATATCGCAGGTGCATTTTTCAGGGGTGTCCCAATTCTCAACCTTCTTTTCAGAGATAAACATAGTATCTACTTAAAATAACATAAGAGTATATAAATCTACCGTATGTGTATCTATCCAAATCGGTCATTACAGCGATCAGGCTTCGCCGGCCTTCGGCCATTCATAAAATGTTATCCTTAAAAAATGAGTATAAGGTTTATGTGCCACGAGAGCCTACTTAACACTTTTGTTCCATAAGTATCTTAGCCATATATACATAGATACACAATATATCAACATAAAACAATAAGGACAATATATATACACATCAGATAGACATAAAGTATATATACAACCACATAGAATACTCGTAGCTAGATTTTAAAAAAATGGAAAGGAGCTTGATTCATTGGAAGAACTCGGTAGACCACGGTATAGCATGGAAGACCAACAAAAAAGGGATATAGTAATCTTTAAATCAGATAAGAACGGAGTATACCACGGTCTACCAAAATCTTCCACAGTATACCAGTTAAATTAGGTGAAGGTGTTATGCGTAAGCAGAAATTTGTCCTGAGTATGCAAGTAACTGAAGACCAGTATTTTAGTATCAAGAATGGCGCGATGTCCCGGGGAGCCTTTATGTCGACGTTGTTGCGGGAGAAGGTGTTCGAGGACAAAGGAGCTGCGCCATCACCATCACCCACGGCCCCCCCTGCGCCCTTGGTCACTGATGAGTCACCAGTGGTTCAAAAAGAGATTATGAGCATGACAGAGGCCTTGCTCACTTATCCAGAGGTCGACGACAGCTGCATAATGCTTTGGGAGAGAGAACGGAAGATGCTAACCGCTTTGAAAAACATGGCGAAAAAACATCTAGGCATAACCTTGAAGGTGAGCTGATGGGGAAAATTAAGATGATATGCTGCTTTATTTGTAAGATCCCGTTTGAACTAAAACATAGCGATACACACTTGCCGTTCTGTAACAGCTGCAGAGAAAAAATAAGTAGGGATGAAATTAAGCTGCCTATCGGTGGAGAGGTTCTTGGTCTTGTATGGATATATGCTCATTCATCGAGGCTAATTCAACTTAAACATGTGTTAAAATCTATGGTGACAAAATGGGTATCCAGGGGTTGAGGCTATGGTAATTGTGGATCTGGATTTGACAAACGGTATTGATGAAGAGATCATAGAATATTTTGGAACAGAGGAGGAGAAGGCAAAGCACCAGAGCAAAGGTCTTTCCAGGAAGGAATTTGGGGCTATCATTGAGAGAGCCATTAGAACAGGTCTTTGGTTGCAGAAAGACAAAGACCCAAAGGAAGTGATGTTTTGAAGGGAGAAGATACGTTTGCCTACATTGTTCTTGGTGGGCTTGAGCTCTTCATCTTTAGTTTTCTAGCATACACAGACGGGTACATGGGTCTATCCAAGTTCTTATTCTATTCCTCTGCAGTAATGTTTGTCGTAGGCTTTTGTGGGCTGGTAAGGTTGAAATTCTATAGGAGAAACTGATTGAGGTAGTATACATGACATCTGGAGTTTATGAACGTAGACCTATTAAACCTGAAGTCAAAACAGCTATAATGGAACTATTGAAGGCTGGAGTAACAGCACCAAAAGCTATAGAGACGGCTTCTAAGACATTTCCGGTCAAAGATTTACCACGTCGTACTACTATCAATAAATGGAAGAAAGAACTAGGATATATTAAACCAGCCATGACGGGTGAGTCATTGAAATTCTTTAACAACTCAGTTAAGAAAGATGTAATCCTAAGCGTATTTGGGGAAGGGGAGACATTGAAGGGGGAAGAGATTACTAAAAGAATATCTGAGCTTGGCTACAGGGTAAAAGAATCTAATGTAAAGATGTTCATCTATTATCACATGCAATATCAATATCTAAAAAAAGAACGGATTAAAGGGGTAAATTATTATTCAAAGATTGGAGTGTGATCTGGAATGATACAGGTCGGAGTCGGGAAGGATTGTGTTGTTATAAATAACACCAAGACGGGAGATATTTTTGTTGCCTCGGGTAGAGACGAGATTGAGGACCTGATGAAAGGCTTTGGCAGCCTAGCATATCAGTATTCACATCAGGAGGGATAACATGTCGACTGATAATAAAAAGATGAAGAAACTAGATCCTGAGATGGTAAACCAGCTGCAGAAAAAGCAGCTGTTTGTGTCGAACCTAATCAAGATGCTGAGTCTATCGAGATCCTGTTATATCGGTGACCGTGAGCTGTTGACCTGGATATTGAGACATAAGTTCCACCTGGAGCTTAAAATCTCTCCACGTCGGAATATTATGACCTTGAGGCCTATAGATGGAGGTGTGCTGGTTGGTAATAAAAAGTGATGCAGAGCTTATGGTGATGGGTTATAACGAGCTCATGGACTACTTGGAAGACAGGATGGCTGGAACCCTAAAAGAGATCCTACCCCCAGCCACTACAATAGCACTCCTAGAGGTTAAGGAATGGGTTCGGATTATGGAGCTCATATTTAACAAAGTCCATGCCCGAGCTGGTGTAGCCAGGGACGGCCTCATAGCCCTCACCTTGGTTCTAACAGATGAGAAGCAACGGGAGGTCATAGATCAGATAATTGTCAAGAGATGCGACGATCACAATCAGATAGTGATGGCAGAGATTGAGGAGTTGAAAAAGAATATTAAAAAGGAGGGAAAGCACTTTGGCCTATGATTATCAGAAGAACAAAACAGACAAGGCTCTTCTATATATAAAGAGGAAGGATCTCTATGCCATCTTGGAAGACCGCGGGGTGATAGGCGAGATAACCATGGAAGCTATATGGGTTGAGATTGAGAAGGTGCAGCTATGACCGCAGAAATCTTCTGGAAAGATAGGAGCAGCGGAGTATCATTTGAGGCAGCCGGGATAAAAGCTGCCATGGCTCGGATAAAGGATATCTATGGAACCATCGACACCAAGATGGTGAGGGTCATGGTGCATATCAAGCTCGGAGGGGGGCATCGCTATGGAACTGAGAACTGCGCCACCATCATAATGAACCAGAGCGCTACTCTGATATTTATTGTTGACACATTAAAGATCATGCTGCGGAATTGGTGAGTAGGATGAATAATTTTAATATCTTCAAAGAGTGTGTACCTATTGGGAGGGAGAACAGGACAAAGACAGCAAAGGTCCTTCTGCGTATCCAAAAAAAGGATATGGACGTATCCCCTCGAAGACGGCAGCATAAAAAGGCAAAGACACCTGGAACGGAACAGGAGGGTAAATGTAGAGCTCTAACATCTATCTTACGAAGAATTAGCGGGGTGTATTCTATCAAGGAGCCGATAGAAGGGGATAGTAATAAAATGGTGTGGAGACACTGGAGATAACCAGCATGAACAAAGCCCGGGCTAGATGGGAGGATCTCAAGTTTAACCTGCGGAACCTATTCACAGTTAGACCCGAGCTCGTGCCATGGTTGCAGATTAAATTAGATCCATGGATGAAAAAGATATTTGGTTCCAGAAAAGAAGAAGATGGGAATGTTACTGTTTGGGATTTTTTTAAGTTCATTCTCCTCGTGATTATAGGGATTTGGATATTTGTTGTTGGTGGATTTTTATATATTGTTTTTAAAATTATTGATAAGCTGCTACCCGGGTAAAAGGGAGAGGCCCCTCTGTTTCTACTACAGGACATTGTTTTCAGGTGATAACTTGGTCTAGTGGAAACAGAAGAACCCTTGGTCGACAATTAACATTCTTTATATACATGGTTTTTCAAAGAGCAGATGATTACTATTTTTCATCGTATTATATAATCATCACACAACTATTTTTCATGTTCCAGTAGTAATAGGGGGGTCTCTCCCTCAGCGCGTCAAGCCTTCGATGGCTTGACCCCAATATATTTATACATACTGATATAACTTAGGAGTTGGCAGTGCATGACTGCCAACAATCCAAGATCAGCTCCAGGAACAATGGCAGGCGGGTCTTCCATGTCCTCGCCTCCATGTTCCTCTGTTTATCAGGCATATACTCTGTATCCTGGTTCTTTCTTTCCGTGATGAAGATGTGATGATGATGCAGGACCCTCCTGCTTATTACATAAGTTTACATAAGTAAACACTTTTTCCTAAGTTCTTTTAACTTTTTATGAATAAAACTTAATCCTGTTCGGTATATCAAGGGTGTTTAGGTCTTTTCTCATTATAATCTATTGTTTTTTTAAATATTTGATTAAAACATGTTCTGTCTTGACCCTTTTATCTCAAAAACTTTCCCCCCAAGAAAACTTTTTTTACGCGCCATCCAAAACATAATCAAATATATGATACGGTGTGCGCATACGTCAAACGCTCAAGAGCCGGCATCGTCTGTCCTATAGCTCATATTTACGATACTTGAGTACCCAACTAGCCAGTGTACCCTTTGGTATCTCCAAGTCGTCTGCCATCTTCTTGAATGATAACTTAGTCTTCCGCTTGCAGTATTCAACTATCTTACCCAACATCAGCACACGTTCATCCAGGTCTGAGTCTGCCACGTTCTTGAAGGTCTCTGTCTTAATCTTCTTGTACTTGGTCTCCATGACGGTAGGCAGCTTCTCGCAGGTCACTATATGCCAATAGTTCCTATCCCACTTGGCAGCCGTGTCGTTAAGGTTCCATGGGTCGCCTACCTCTGCATCGTCGTCGTATATGAAGGTGTAGCCCCTGCCCCTGCCTGTTACCTTGATCCATATCCGTATCCTCCAGTTTCGCAGTATCTCGTCCATATCAGTGAACCGGGGTACACAGAAGACAAAGACAAGGTTCCGCTGCCTTGCCATCGCCATAGTCTTGAGGACACGCTTTCTAGCCGGGTTATTCCAATCACGCTTATAGAACACCTCCATCCCCTCATCGATCAGGATAACGCTATAGGGTTTTGCGGAAAAGATTTTTTTATTAAGCTCT
>SDBU01001274.1_pt1 | contig 36581 bp, 54 predicted proteins | sample 2277071 | NCBI WGS metagenome assembly SDBU01 (sample SAMN10397929, study PRJNA504765) | marine sediment metagenome | isolation source: marine sediment core GS08_GC12, 126 cmbsf | place: Arctic Ocean: Gakkel Ridge, Loki's castle | collected 2008 | reverse complement strand
AACGGTATCTTCAATCGTAGGATTAGGCCCTGTTGCCAACCAATGAATCTCCGTATGGGTATGCTCATCTATAATTTGAGGGAGTATCTCATAATCATTCCCCGCGCCTTCAACCTGGACAACATCATTAAAGCGTACCCTGGTTACTTCAATTATTTCAGTAGTCATTACATCATCAAAAAAGATGGTTTTAGCTTCTCCCCCGCCTGAAGCAGAGCGAACAAAAACGCTTGCTAAAATACAACCAGCGGGGGCCTGCCAAACTATATATGCTTTTGTTGTCCAATCTGCAGGGATCGGCCCCTGGTGACCAGTATCATATATATACGCTGTATTGGTTTTGTCTCGGATTTGTAAGATATACTCATCCTCCGTCCCAGCTTTGATATAACATTCTGTGTAATACCAATGGCCGGGAATAACAACAAAATTTGTGGCATCTGATCCCGGATGGCCTGCACCGTTTCCGGTAATTCGGAGACAACTTCCGTTTCTACCACCAGCCACCCAAGCTAGAGTTGAAGTGCTCAATGTTCCCCATCCAGCAATATCTGAATCGAATCCGCCATTGACTATTTTTTCATCATACTCCTGCCGGCCTACTAGGTGGATCTCTGCTCCCACAGTAGCATCAACCATAATGGGAACCCAAGCCCCCTTATTTGATCCCCCAACGTCTGTGATCGGGCCATAAGGTTCAAGGATAATGGTTCCGGGAATGTCAGAGGGAGCGTTAGTATAATCATCTTTTTCTACTGTTTTTCCTGGATATGGTTCATCTATATTCTTTAGATTCGGTTCACAATTAATTTCAAATTTCAATCCTGAGAGTTGGCCGCTATCATAAATCCGGCCAGTAAAAATAGTTTTCGCTTTGGTAGCAAGGGAAAGATTTATAAATGGAACCTTTATTCTTACGGCCTTGTTTTTCAATCCCTCCCCAGCAGGCCCGATAATCGTTCTGAATTCATTATCATGATCGTCCATAATAATTGTAATTCTTGAAAACTCGAGAGTCTTTAAAATCCCACCAATTGAATTCTCAATACTTGGAAGCTGTAAAATATTGGCTTTTATCGGAGGTGCGTTTGTCGGCCGGAGAATTTCAATACTATATTTTCTAGTACCCGAATCTAGATCTATCTCAAAAATAGCCGATGGCTCATTGACATGCTTGTTTGCTTCCTCTATCCAGGTTATCATCCTTCTTGTATCTTACCCCTTGAGAGTTCTTCAAATTTCATAGAACAATCAGAGAGAATCCATACGGCTGCTTTTTCTTCACTCCAATCTGTTCGATCCTGATTCCTTACATAATAGAATTCCACTTCATCGTTATCAGGAATTATTATAGACGGATATCCCCCGCCATTCGTAACTCTTAAAAAATTTAGGATCTCACTTAAAATTAAATTCTTTTCATTTTTAAAAGTGATCTCTAAATATCCGATTTTCTCTTGAAGTAAATGGACGTATTCAATTCCAGCGGGCGTTATATTGTGGATATTTTTATTTCCCTCACCTCTAAACATTATCGCTCCAACATCTTTTGTGAATGTCGTAATGTCAAGTGCCGCTATAAGCTTTCCAGCTGCAGCAAAAGCTTGAGAAAAAGAGCACGCATTTAAGTTGATATTGAAATATCTTCGGGGAGTCCAGCCGCCGCTTTTATAAGCTTTCATATCGAGATCTCTATAAATCATTGTCAATGTATCTTCTGGGGTTATCCATGCATCAGTAAAGGACGTGATCAGCGGATTCCCGGAAGTGATAATCGTATTCAAAAGAAACCAAGCTTTCGGATTCACGTTTCCACCAAAATCAATTCGGATAATTTCTCCGCCACCGGGGTCTGTTGCTCTTGCAGTCGTTCCCATCGGGATCGTTTGCAATTCTGTAGCTGGATAATCTGCATCAGGATCAAGGATCGTTACTGTAGCGCCCGCCACAAGATCTTCTGTTAAAGGTACGTATGAGAATCTTCCCATGTTCTAATATCTCCCTAGATAGCTCTTGATCTTTCTTGTCATTTCATTTTCATTTCTCTGGAACATTGCTTCTAATTCTCTCGGACTTAGCGCTACTTCTTTCGGGACATTCCAGGTATTATAAAAAGTTATCTTTACTTCTCCGCCCATCATAGGCATTAATTTTTTCAATGGGATAATTGCTTCTGGCCCTGCTTCGCCTGCTTCTATTATTGTCGACTTCGTTACGATCCCGCCCTTTCCCATTGGAAGAGGAGTCGCCGCAATTATAGCAATCTGAATGGCTCCTAAGATCCCTACAGCTATAGCAAGAGGAATATTGGGTAATGCTTTAGCTATTGCTGCAGCGGTGCTTACAATGGCTGAGAGGAGAGCTACCGCTTTTTCTTGTTTTGCTGCTTTCCTCCTGGCTGCTGATCGTTTTTCTTCTAGATCCTCACTAGCAATCCGAGCAGCTTCGATCCGTCCCTCCTCAAGTTTCATTAAGGTTTCAATCAACGATTCTACTGCCTCTTTCCTGTCATCTCTGGCGCTTTGTAATTCCTCTGCTCGTGCAGTCTCTAAATCAGCCAACGCTTTTGATCTTTCTTCTTCATCAGTAATATTTTCCTCAATCCACTTCTTCTTTTCATCATATTCTTTATTTATGTTTTCTATAATCTTTCTGGTTTTCTCTTCCTCTGCAGACAGCAATTTATTGACTGCTTCTATTTGTGCATTATATTGGAGATCTATTGAATCAAGTTTTTCTCTTTCTTCTTTATCAATTAAATCTAATTTGAGATTTAAGCTTTGTTGGAAAAGAGATCCGATCATCCCCAAAATTCTACCTACATCACCTAGCGTATTTTCAAGAGAAGCTTTCCAAGCCTTTGCTGCAGCTGCAGCTGTCTCCTCTTCTTTCTTTTGAATCGCTTCTGCAGATGCACTTATAACTTTTTCTTTTTCTTCTGCGTATTTTTTATCTAAAAGTTTAAGTAATTCGACTTTCTTATTTTCATCCTTTATAGTCTTATCAATTTCATCGGCTTTTTTAGCAGATTCTTGATCTATAGTCCAAAGCGTATAATCTAATTCTGATAGTGTAAGCTTCTTTATTTTATCCGTAATGTCAGCTTTTAGAGATACATACTTTTCAAGCTGTTCTTTTATCTTCGCTTCATACGTTGCCCGCTTTTCTGCTAATTCTGCAAGCTGTTCGTCAGATCGTGCTATCTCTTTTTCTTTATGCTCCTGATCTAGTTGCTCCTGTTCTAAACGATAACTCTCATTCAGCAATTTAAGTGCTTCAAATTTCTCTACTTCTAATGCTTTGATTTGTTCATCGCTCGCTTGTTCAGCTACTAATTGGTTAGTTATTGATGCAATTCGATCTAAATATTTTTGCTCGGCAGCCCATTTAGAATATTCATAATCACTGAGCGTCGCTTTTTTAATCTCATCAACCATCGTTTTAGTCATATTAACTATTTCTTCATTAGCTTTTATGACTATTTCCGATACTATTCCTGATTTCGTTCCAAAATCAGCCATAAGAGATCCAGTAGCAGCGAAAATCTTTCCCAAAAGGCTTGTTTCATCTTTGGCCGCTGCAGCTGCATTCTTAAATTGTTCTGTTCCCTTAATCGCTGAAATCCAAGCGCCCCCGATAGATTGGCTTTTACTGATAATCTCTGCCGCTGCTGTATCAATATTGATGACAGTTTCATCCATTTCATCCCGCATGGACTGAAGTGATTCTTTCCACGGACCAGCTAATTTTTTTAAAATCGGAATCTTTGCTAATATTCCTACAATAGCAATCGCCCAATCTAATAATTTTTTCTTAATTCCTTCAAAAGTCTTGACGAAGAATCCAGTGATTGAATTCCAAAGATTTGCGAAAAATTTCTTGATCGGTTCCCAATTTTTTATAATCAGCTTTGTAATTAAAATCAAGCCTGTGATTGCACCAATGATAAGGGCAATCGGACCTAAAGCAGATTTTACCGCCACACCGAAAATCGTCACCCCAGCGGCCCCAGTCACAGCTCCTGCGCCTGCAGCTGCACCGCCGACCCCTATCAACGTCAATCCTGCAGAAATACCCGGGAGCATAATCAAAAGAGGTCCCAGAAGTAGTGAGAAAACCCCCAAAGCAGCGACGACGATCACGAGTACCTTCGTTAATTTTGGGTGTTCTACCGTCCAATCCCTCATTTTAGTGATGAAACCCTGAACTTTGCCAGCGATCTTCTCTATAATAGGTGCTAATTGCGCTCCTATGGACATTGTGAGGCCGGACACCGATCCCTTAAGGGTAGTTATAGCATCATTCAAGTCCGCAGCGCCCTGAGCCGCAGGGCCGCTTATAGATAGACCCATGTCTATGGCTTTTTGTCTCAAATTCGCAAGCCCATCAGCACCTTCAGCAAAGAGAGGAAGCAATTCCGTCCCGGCTCTTCCTAATAATTTCTGTGCTGCATAGGCTCGATCCGTTGGATCTATAATCGAAGCGATCCCGGCAGCCATTTTCATGAATTGCTCTTCTGGATTCAATCCATCGAGTTCTTCTACCTGCAGACCGATTAAAGCAAAAGCATCTGTATAGGTTTTCAATCCCAATTTAGCTTCACCGATACTTGAAGCCATCTTTTTCACGCCTTTTTCTACTGTCGCTAAACTCGTCCCGCTAATATCGGCTGCATATTTTAATTCAGAAAGTGCTTCAGTAGAAAGACCTGTCCGCAAAGCCATTTTATGCACTTCATCACCAGCCGATATATAGCTTTTGACCATAAGGCCTAGGGTTGCTGTGACGACAGCCCCGGCTGCTGTGATCGCTTTGCCCGCTTTCTTAAATTGTTCAGAATGCTTCTGTACTATACTGTCCGCTTTTTTAAAGCCGGCATCCATAGCGGCCGCATCAGCGCCGATGCGTACAAGGAGTGATTTTAAGTCGATTTTAGACCTCCTCGATTATTTTATTTTCAAATGCTTTTTTATTTCCTTCAAAGCTTTTTTATCTGCTTTTTTCTTTTTCTTTTTCTCTTCCTCTGTGAGTTCAGGAATTACAGGGAAAACTTCCGGCATTATATCCCGAGCACTTATCACTTTGCCTCGGAAAGAACTTACAATCCAAGATGTGAGCCGAGCAAATCTTTGCCACATTTCATTTTCACGATCATTATAGCCAACGATCCGATCGTTTAATTCGACAAGTGTCAAGCTGTCGAGTTCTTTCTGTGAAATCCCGATCTTTAGTGCTGTGGTTTTCGCTTTCTCGAAGAAAGAGTCTTTCGAATCGGTTTCTTTTTCTTTACCTTTTTTTCCTGATCGCTGGCCAATATTTTTTTTGTATCAACGCCCATCTGTGCAGCAAGGGCCTCAAGTGCCGTTGTCGTGACCCCTAAAATAGTGAATTTTTCCGGGATAGCAGCATCCAACAGATCTTCAACCTTTTCAAGTGTCAATTCTTTCTCTTCCCACTGCAAGCCTGCTAGAACAATAATCGGGATTTCATCCACTTGAATATTCATTAGCTGTTCAATACTCTTATCGCCGAATTTTTCTCTCAACATTCTAAGAGATTTGAAACCGAAACGGAGTTCTCGTGGTTTATCGAGATCGAGTATATATGTCTTGATGATTTTACTCATACCAATTCGATTGCTTGAACTTTCATAACGTCAGCTTCAGCGCCACCCTCCAGAGTGATATTGACATATCCATCTCCATCATCAAATCGACCTTTAGGAAAAGGCCCGACAAGATAGATTGTGGCTGCTACCGGAGTCAGGATAATGTCGTGATCTGCCCCCTGGCTACAGACTCCTACTGAATTGATAGTAATAGCTAGAGCGCCAGCCCCGCCACCGAGAATATGGAGATATACTCTCCCGGTATTCAAGAACCTCATCCCATCGTCCTCAACTGTAACCCCGGCTGGGGTTAAAGGAGTATCGAGGAGAATTTTTGCAACTGTTAAATCTAATACACCCATAATATTTTACCTCCAAAAAAGATTTTTATACTTTCGCTAGAGCGCCAGTGCCTTTGAGCGTAAAGGACACGCTTGAGGCATCTGAAAGCGGGCCAGTAAAAGAGAATCCTTCAATGATAGCATTCCCAATATACGTATGATTGGGAGTAGTGATCCGATAATTATTTATCGTATCGCCCTCATAGTCGGATTCAAGCTGTAATACGCCAGGATCATCTGCACTTTCAATTAAGAAAGAATCAAATGAAATTGACCAGTTTTTGATCCCGACTAAGGATTCTTCCCATCCGCCAGAATCTTTGTCTGTAACGTCATAAGAGCTGGCGCCACGATCGATCGTGCAGTCTTTTTGACCGCCGACTTTCGTCCATGCACCCGTCCAGACTTCCAAATAAATATTCACACCTTTTTGTTTAGATCCCATTGTTATGCCTCCTCTTCGGTTTTAATTGGGGACCGAACTTTAAATACAAAATTTATCTCACAACGATATGTTCCTGGTATTTTTTCCGTCTTATTGTTAGCAGCATGAAGCCAAAACTCCCAAGCTCCGTGTGGTATTCCTTCTGCAGCTGCAGCGATCACGTCTAATTTCATCCTTCCGATTTCATCTTTATCATTAGAAAATAAAGAAACCTTAAATCTAAAATTATCTTTATCTTCGATGAAGAATAATTGCGTCACTTCAAAACCCGGGAAGATTCCCCATCTTCGCTTTTTCGTTTTCGGCTCTGATTTATAGGCCGGGAATTTTACCCGATTTCTCAGGATTCGTCCCAGATCAATTTTCATTTCCATTTTTCTTTTCTCCTCATTTTATTGTTCTTCAACTAAATATCTAAAAGTTATGATCGCGTGTCTTGTAAATCCGTCTATATCCGTGATAACTCGATGATCATCGATAGTGTCAACGACAGCATTAAACCCTGTCCCTAAATCTAGAGCTCCACGTGTAAGAGCCTGAACGATTTCATCACCCATCGTTAAGATCTCTTTTTTCCCTGCATATTGTGACCACGCATGAACTGTCACTAAGACATCTTGTCCGGGAGTAGATTTGTCAGACCAATCTCGGCCTGTAATTGCCCCCATGGTGATATAAGGATATTTCTCATTCTCAGGAGTATTATCATAAACCTTGCGTCCAGTTTCTGCTGTGAGCCGATCAGCGACAGCTGTATGAAGTGACAAAAATGGTGATTTCATCGATCTAAAATCCTTATGAGTCTTTGATAATATTTCTCTTTTTCTTTTTCGTATGCCGGGCCCAGGAAAGGAGCTTCAGGAATTCCTCTTTTTGAGATCGCAATACAGATCGGCCATGCAGAATCAAAGCCATGACGTTTCGCCCAGCCCTCTAAAGCATCCGGAGGCGGGAAATGGGGTCTGGATCCAAATTCAATATAAATCGAATAAGGTGCAGTCGCTTCGACCTTTGCTGTCATGCCTTGATTTTCACGTTGAACAATGATCGAATTCGCTGCATTTCCAGTGTCCCATTTCTTCATAGCTCGCAAATTTTCTTTTGCTGTCCGTTGGATATCTATTCCAGAAGCATAGGTTTCTTGTGCTACCTTTTTTTTGTACTTAGCTGAAAGCTTTCTAATCTGTTGCCGGAGTTCTTTTTCGCCTTCAACGCTCAAGGTCATTTTCATTTTATTTTTCTTTTCTCCTCACATCTAAGTAATAAAAGTTTCTTTTGCTCTTTGATATTAATTATAGATTCAATTTTAAAAATTCGAATTCCAAAAATGATCCTCATTTCTTCATTGATATCTTCTCTATATCGTATTGTAATTTTATGAGAAATTGTATTTTTTATTTGCTGTGCATAATATAACTCCCGTCCAGCCAATGGCTCTATATCTGCCCAAGTAACAGCGACATCATTCCATATGCTTGTATGGCCATGAGCATCATCCGATATTTTCTCTTCTGATTGGAAAAGGATTCGGTGTCGTAAAGCCCCAATTTTCATCGTTATATTTTTAAGATCCTATAAGGATTGAAATAGATCTTTGATTCTTCGATTGCGTGGATCCTTGCTTTGACAGCGCCTTCATCTCCCCGATTCTCGTACATATGGCCGATCAGAATAAACATTCCTTGTAGCAATCCTTCCGGGAGATCCGTTCCTGCATCACCATATCCGGCTTTGAATTCGATAATGAAAGAAGCAAAGCCACGATGAGCAGGCCAACTATATCCACTCCGGAGCCTCACCCTTCCGGGAGATCTTACGGAAAGATCCACATTATATTTTGCTTTAGAAACGAGTGTATATTTTTCAACTCTATCCGCTTGATCTGCGGTGTGTTCATGATCTAAATTCGTTGTCAGAGTCAAAGAGATCTCATCTTGAATTGAGAGGATGATTTTATCTTCCTCTCTAGATCCATCCCGATTAATGATCACAGTATCAGATACAGTGAATCCGCTTGTGTCAGCGATTTCTAAAACTGCTTGTGCTGAAGCTGACGTTGAATCAACAATGCTTTCGGTCAAGCTCAGAGCTTTTATAGATTCTATGCTTTGAAGCGGCGGCCGAGGGATTTCGATCTCTGGATATGCTACATCTAAATATAAGCGCCACGTTTGCGTTATGAATGCACGTCCAGTCTCATTCTCAGCCGTTAGGCGAGCCGACTTGATCAGGGCCTTGATCAACACATTATCTTCAGCGCCATCGACCTTTAAATGATTCTTAACGGCTTCTAACAAAAGCGGTTCTGCAGCCGGGTCTGTGATTATTTTTAGCTGCATATCATTATGGAGAAACGTCGGCAGCTGCACCGCTTCGAACCCAATTCCTTGCTGAAGAATTAGGGACTTGCTGCGGGACCTGATACGTTTCATCTTTAAGCCAACTGCCATGCTGGCTCGATAAGGTCACATTCATCTTGATCGCCTTCGGAGGCTTGCCTGTAGCATCGCCTATTTTTTCATGATTATTTGCTGGCTCTTTGATCCCGACTTTTATTTTTCCTTTTCTTGATTTTTTACCAGATTTTTTTGCCATGATTTTCTCCTTCAAAAATTAAGGATAAAGGGGAGATGCGATGATCAGCGCACACCCCCCCCCTTTTTAAATTTAACTTTCCTTCAACAGTTTCTCTTTGTGCGCCTTCATCAATTCAGCTTTAGATTTAACAACAGGTTTTTTGTCTTTGTTCTTTTTTTTCTTTGGCTTTAATATTGACACTTTTAACCTCCGTTATCCTTCGAGCTGCAGCATGAAAAAGTTATCAGTTCCAACGACTCCGGTATTGGGAAGGAGATATCCCACCCTTTGCGGAATTACATCTGTCGTAAAATCAACTTCAGACCCAGGCATGAATCCTGTAAGATTCCCTTTGTAGTACAACTCCCTGTCATAGTCCTTCGATCCAGGACTATATCCACAATGACCAAAGCTCGGTCCGCCTGTCTGTCCCCAGAAATAAGATCCTGAAGCGACCTGCACATTAGGCATACAGACCATAGAGGCTTTCGCCATCACAGCATTGGAGACATTGTTGTATATTGACGGCCATGCGGTTGACCAAGATCCCGCAGGGATCGCTCTCGTGAGCGCTGTCGCTAAAGTGAGGACGACGGAAGTACCAGTGCCTTCGGTAGAACTTACGATCCGATATAGAATGCCAATTCCGGTTGTAGCCGGGGCATAATACATGATCCAATAATATCCGCCTGCATAATAGTTGACAACTCGAACTTCAGTATCAAGGATTGTGACCTCTGTTGCGCCAACAGCCCTATCTGTTGCATCTGTATTCATTTCAGCTTGCCCGGCTGCGTTGGCTCCGGGGATCAATTCTCTGAGTGCAGCAGAAGCCCGGCAATATCTGAATTTTCGATCATCGATCTGTAACAGCGTTCCGATGTCGTAATTCTTGACGGTACTGACTTCGTGGATATCTTGAAGAGGCCGACCAGCGATTAAATCGCCACCGGATAAAATCTGATCAAACTGTCCACCGACTAATTTTCGATCTGGATTATATATTGCTTTCATTCCATCCTCCTTACGCGTGTTCTCGAAGGACTCGAAGGGCATCCGCTCGGACAACGCCTCCGGTCATTCTAGAACTGACTAAGATCCCGATTAATCCAGCTGTTGCCCAAAGCTCTAAGAGCCTTTGAACTGTCATTCCTTGCCGATCTAAGATTCGATATCCAGCTTGGATATCACCGAAGATGGCAATATCACATTCAGCGCTTGAATCGATTGCAGGAATATCTTCTTGAGCCATAACTGGAAATCCTGCGAATGTCGAAGGCTGACCAAGCTGTACGTTTGGCTGCCAAAGATAGAGCGCTTCAGCGCCACCACTTTTCAGTTTACGCATAGCGAGTTCAGTCGTAGAGGCGACAAGGATCTTTCCGTTTCTTCGATATTGAGCCGGGACAGCATAGATCAAATCTAGAATATCATCAGTAGCGATCGCATCGGCTGCAGTAGTTGTGACTCGGGTGACAGTCGTTCCATTTAAGATCCCATCTGGCTGCTCATTTGCGTGTCCTGTTCCAGCAATACAAGCGGTCTCTTCAGCTTCTGCCCTTGCTCTACTGAAGCTATCCATGATAATAGATTCAATAGAAACATCAGAGTCCGCAAGTTCATCCTTCCCGATTCTGGCCAATCCTTCAAGATCTTCAACATATTGATAATCTTCACTCGGGACGACATCTGTTTCTGAAGGCGCTCCGCCGATTTCCAGCTTTCCCCAACCCATTGAAACCTCAGTCAAACTTCTTCGTCTGATTCTATCTCGGGTGATTGTTCGCTGTGAAGCTAATGTCCGCATGATATTGATCTGTGGAAGAGCGCGATAAATTTCTGCTTCCAATTCTTCGGGGATCAAGATCTGACCAGTAGCATCTGAAACAAGCGCTTTTCTCTCTTCGATGTATTTCGCTGCGGGATCATCTAGAACTAATCTTCCTGTCCGCATGAAATTGAAAAAGGCTGCTTTGTATTCATTCTGCCCGACTTTGATTTCCGTCTGCTTTTCGCCTGGAGTTTCCAGGGGAATCCGGTTCATTTTCGTTTCGATCTCGTCAACTCGTTCTTGAATTTTGGTTTCGGCTGCTAAACTCTTATCTTCGAATGTCTTGAAATCTGCAAGGGATTTTTTCTCTTCAAGGAATTTGTCATTTTCCACCCGCTGATCAGAGATCAATTTGTTGATTTTTTCGATATCAGCTTTGGCTTCCAATGCATATTCTGTCTTGGCCTTTTCGACAGCTTCGGCCAATAAAGCTTTTCTTTCTTCAGGGTCCATTTTTTTACTCCTTCTGATTTTCAAGGGTTTTGAGTGTGGATCCGAACAAGTGCACGTGCGGCTTGTTCTCCGTTTCCAGCCCCTCGATCACTGTATGAAATAAGCTTTTTTTATCTGCATTCTGAGTGTCGCTTGACGGCTCGGCTGCAGCTAAAAGCTCGACCAATGCTATTACAGCATTATTTATAAGTTTTAAGTTGACAGATGAAATCACCTTGCCAGCTTTAACCTCTTTTAAATATTCTTCAATTACCTGCAAAGATTCTAAATGATTCTCAAATCCCAGAGCTTTGACATTCCTGACGAGTGCTTTAGGATGAACCTGGAAAGTTGCTAACGAGATCTCAAAAAGTTTTATTTCCAAAAGATATCTTACGCCTTTTTCCCATTTATCCTGAAGGGTCCTAAATCCGATCGATAAACCCCTGATCGCTTTCTGTTTCATAAGCGCTAATTTTTCGCGTGCCATCTGGACATCAAGATTTAATTGTCCTATTACATGGAGTCCTTTTTGATCTATATCAGCATCAGCTATTCCGACCGGGCTTCTGAAATCATGATACCAAAGCACAGGAAATTGTTTTTTTTCTTTCAGCGTTTTCGTGAAAGCGCCTTTCTCTATCGATTCATTAAACATATCTGGTTTCCCAAATATAGCTGCATGTCCTTCAAATTGCCCCTCTTCAGTCAGCGCTTTGATTTCAAAGGGGAAGGTTTTTTCTTCCATCATTTCATTTGGCATTTTTATTCCTTCTTATAATCTGCTTAAAATTAATGCCCCATAAGAATTAGTAATTGTACCTGTTCCATCGTTTGAGGCTGTCAAGAATATCCAGTCACCAGCAGCAAGAAGTATAATTCCACAACCACCATAAGCACCGACATCATTATTAGCAAACTTTCTTTGTACCTTACTGGATAAATGAGCAGTTGTATTATTATAAACGCAAAAAATAAACGTATCTCCTCCGCTGCCTGCCGCTGAACTCATATCCCATTCGACAGTATATTCTCCTGCTGCCGCCGCCCCCGCAATAAGGTGAGATGGTTCGTCCCAATCGCTCGCCCCATCATCTCCGTCCCAACTATGTGTAAAATAAAATTCATTACCACCTGCTATAGTAGTAATTTGAAAAATCCCTTTGTAATTGGCTGAGCCTCTGATTGAGATGAAATCATCTGTAGTTAATCCGTGTCCATTCGATGTGACTTTAACTGTGCCAGCTACCGTTCCAGCATAATTCGCATAAATCGTAATAGCACCTGTCGAACCGGCATCAAATGTAAAATTTTGCAGAGACCCGATAGTGAACTGCCTTAAAGCTATGGGCGTATTCGCTGTTTCAATAGTGCTGGGATTACCATTGGCATTAAGATACATCTCGGCATAATCAGTGTCGGCGCCTATTACACCGAGATCCTCTAACACTTCAGCATAAGACCGCCCCTCCAAACCGTTGACTGTGAATTTCGCATAATCGTTATCAGCAGGAGAAGCATGATCAACCTCAAGTAAATTATTATCCGCAATTCCTATTGTTTGCTCAGCTAAAATATCTGTCCCTATCTCTAAATTAAAATCTCCCTTGAACTCTGCCTCCGTGCGGCCCTCAATCCCGTTAGCTGTAAACCTGGCGTATTCGTCATCATTCGGACTGCCATCTACTTCAAGTGCATTATCATCTGCCACACCAATTGTTTTATAGCTAATGGTTCCAGTCGAAGTATAAACAACTCCGCTTGAGGCATTCAAAGTAGTCAATCCGGTAAGAGCACCGCCAGTCAAAGTCGCTGTACCATCTGTAATTGTCCTGACCGTAATCGTCCCAAGAAAAGTCAGATCCCCAAGTACGGCGTATAGTGGGAATAATCGAGGGAGCTGACAGAATGAAAACGCTGCCAATAGCAAAATCATGAAAACTGTAAGTATTGATTTTTTCATTTTATCTACTCACTACAACATTGACGGCGCTGATTGCATTGGCTCCGTCTGCATTCTGAATGCTTTTCAGTCGTATATTGCTTGCTCCCCATACCTGTACTTCATAGAAGCACCGAACTATATTTCCGGTGACAGCAGCAGTATTAGTGGCAATAGTGATATCTGTCCCTTTAAATGTCGCCCAGGTTGTTCCCCCATCATAACTCACCTCAAGCAGGAATGTCACAAGCGAGGCCGATCCAGCCGCCCTAGTAAAAATAGCTGTAATCCCTATAAAAGGAACATCGTGAATCTTGATATTAGCAGATGTAAAATCCGTCCCATTCGTAGCCGTGGTTGATGTCCCAACTCCTAAAGTCCCATCTAAAATATCCGTATGTCTGCGATACGTTGCCAGCATTGGGATTGCCAAGATCAAGATGAACACAATAAAATAATTTCTCATTTTAAATTTCATGTTACTCTCCTTTAAAAATTTATGCAATTACCTTTTAATCCTTGAACCTAAAGAACATTCATCATGAGGATGTGCCGGAGGATGTTGATCACCGCTCGGGAATGCTTCATTTAATCCGATATAGCCAGCAGCTTCATTCTCCAAGCAGATCTCACAAGGATCGGCACCGCCAGCGATCCAGGATTTTTCAGGGATCCCCGGCAGCCAGCCTTCAGCTGCAGCTTGCTGTAATGAATTCAAATGACCAAAATTATATGCTCCTGATAATTCTGTCCTTGCTATTCTAGCAGCCCGATTCTTATGTAGAAATTTTGCATAATTAGCAGATTGTTTATTTATGATATCAGCTGATAAGCCCTCTTCGATTCCAGAAGCCATAAATTTTGCGATTGCTGCAGCTTCTTTTTCTGTCAATCCGACCAGCGGTTTTAATCGCTGTGCCAGAATATAAGGGCTCGTCACATTAAATGAGATCTGATGTTGAAGCAACGCATGAATAGAATTCGTTTGTGCTGCCGTTAGATCTACGATAAGAGATCCACCACGGTTATCAACCCATCCTTTAACAGCAGTAAGAGTAGTATCGAAATCATATTGTTTCCGTTTGATCTGATTGACTTTTACAGCGACATCATCACCTGATTTCGTTATACTTTTAATCCAGGCCGGAGTCATTGAATCTCGTATAAATTCCCTGATTTCTTTCGTCCATGCGTCTTTCCATTCTTTCGGAACGGTGCCGATATTGAGCGCTTCTTTTGCTGTATCTGTCGTGATTGCTTTTGAATGCTGCAGCCAAAGTTCTTTTAGATCCCGAGCGATCCCCGGGGTTTTCTTCCTGATATATCGCCGTACATTCTGTGCAAATCTACGATCCGTGAGGACGATATATCCGGCTTTTTCTTCTAGATATAATAGTTTCATGTTTATCTGTCTTCCCTCTATCGAGAGAACGACTTAGGATCGTTCAGAATGATACTCCATGCTGGATCCCTGAGCAGGTTTCTCTATCGAGAGGCATTTTATTTTAAATCAAACTCCCCATTTTTTACGCCTTTAATAAAAGCATCCCATTCATAGTGTGTGAATTTCAAGATATTTTTATTGTAGTTACTTTTAATAAAAGCTGCACCACCACCTAAAGAAACATAAATACAATTCGCACCTGGGACAGGATAACTAAAAGATGATTTTTTAAATTCATCCATTTTTATTCCTCATCTTTATTTCCGCTGATATCCGAAAAGGGGATCAAATTCCCTGGGATCATAATCACGTCGCCAGCGGGCCCGATATCAGGATCCCCGGTTGCAATTCTCTTCTCATTTACTGTGCGCCAATATGCTTGAACTTGTCTCGTATAGATGGCATCTAATTCTTCCCGGATAGCATCGATTGAATCTTTATTGTATTCTAAATATAGCCGATCATCTCCCCATTTTGGGGTCAACCAATTATTAAATTCATCTCTCAAATAATCCATGAGAGGAAGGATATTTTCAATATAAAGCGCTTTCCGAGCTTCTTTATAATTGCTGAATGTCTTATTTGCTGCATCTCCTATAAGCTCAGGCGCCACATTCAAGATCGCACAGATTTTCCGGGTGTTTAAATTATCTGAATTGATCCAATCCATGTCGTGGGGAGTGATAGCGAACGCTTGCCATTTGATTCCTGCTTCGAATACCGGAGGCCTCCCGGCACGTTCATACCCCAACATCTTTTTATCAAGCTGGCGCTCTAGGCGGTCATGCTGTTCTTCGGTTAGATTTCCCTCCGTTACGATAGCCCCGGGGGGACGACAATCATTCTGCAAAAGTTTAGCATTCCATTTGGTTGACATATCATGAATATCGATCTGTCGGGCTGCTACTCTGATCGGTGAGAGTCCGTACCAATCATCGGTAGGATGAAATGATTTTAAATGCAGCACTTCATCTACTGTGAAATCCGGCTTTCTGGGTTTCCCTCCGACTGTATAGCGATATCCCCCGATCGGTTCAAATTGATTTCCCGGCATGATCTTCATTCGTTCTGGACGAGAATAATATAATTCTCTCGGCACTCCGCTTTCAGGTCCGACTGCGATAATATATGAATTACCTGATATCAAATAAAAAGCGAGTGTATTTTTTATGAAAGCAGCACCGCCGTCCTGAGGATTCGGACGCTGCATTAATTTCGACAATGCATGATCTTCCACTTTCTCTTTTTTTGAATTAGATCCTAATGGCTTTCTGAATAGATCCCATGAGATGGCCCCTGCAGCATCAACGATCTGTTTGATGCAAGCAAAGACAGCGAAACAATTTTGATATCCCTCTTTTGCCAAGCGCTCCAGGTCTTCATTATTCCAGACCGGGCTGCCTCCGAGTCCAGTCATCATAGATCGATATATCGGATTATCTTTGAATCTCATTCGCCGCATGAATCTTTTTATCTGCTTAATTGGCCACATTTTTCACCTCACCAAATTTTCGGATCTTTATCTGGTTTTATCACCGCTAATGCATAAATGATTCCTTCAGCAAGATCCGGAGATCGACCGAGCTTCTTTTTGATTTCATCTTTTGGCTGGATCTCAATCTGTCCGGCTGAATTCACTTTATATTTGATTGCCATAAGTTGAGTTGCTAACTCCCTATTATCAGGGATATCAAGATCTTCGAATAATTCTCGTAGCCCCCAATGAATCTCGGCTCGTTGATTTTTGAATCGTGCTGGCTCCCTTGCTTTTGCTGACCCATGTATTTCAATGATATTTATTTTGATTTTATATCCGCATTTATTTAACTCCTCTCTTTTCTTCTTGTCAAGTAACTTCAAAACCATCTCAGTGAAGAGGATTTCTTTTTCTTTTCGTTGTTCACGAAGCCGGTCCACCACTCCGGCTCCTAAACCATCAGCATCTACCTTGATTGTGATCACTGTCAGCTTATCTTTCCACCTGGGGATGATTATATCTTGACAGCAGCGCCAGATCTCACCACAGGTACGCATGAGATCGTGTCCCTGCGCTTGACTGTAGATCCGCAGCTTCAGCCCTTCACGAAGGATAATAATCGACTCATCGTCTCCTGAGCGTGCGACATCACACCCTATTTCTATCGGCATTTCAGCGATTCGGCGCCGCTTTGCTGCCTGTTGGATCTTCAGATATGTATAAACATTATCCGGCTCCCCGATCGCCTCCCAGTCCCCCTTTAAAAGTGCTGCTCTTTGCTTCACTGTCAGTATCTGCTCCATGCGTTCAATATATCCAGCAGGAAGATTTTCAAGATTATCTTCAGGCAACGCTGGCACGAAAATATGATCCTTATAATTGGTTTCAATGAAGCGCTCTTTGATCCATCCGATATTCGGATTGCAAGAAAGAAGAAAGAAATATTTAATATTGGGGATATTCAATCGGAGCCGAGTTGACAGCATCCGATATTCAAGCTCTGTGAATTCTTCAGCCTGATCGATGGCGATCCATCCGTATTCGCCTGACATCCATTTTTGCCAATCATCGGGACGATCACCCTTCCCTCCATATCGGATCTTTGATCCATTAATCAGCGTGATTATTTTTTCAGATCTATTCCAATTAGAAACTAATTCGAGATCTAAGAATTTTTCTAATTGCGGTAGTGTCGTATCTCTAAATGATGGCCAGGTTTTACGCAAGAGGAGCCCGAAATTTCCGGCATAATCTAAACTGAGTTGAATCCCCTCATTGACGAGAGCGCCAGTTTTTCCCCCTCCCATTGCACCGCCATAAAGCTTATACGTTTCAGGTGCTGCATGGAATAACATCTGCTTGAAGTTTTTCCGGGGATCATACCTTGCGTTCAGATCGATCGTAATTTTTCTCATCGTTTTTTAATCTTATCCCCAGGACGTGGGATCGCTGTAATTATTGTGATCTCTATTTTCTCATCAGGCGCTCCCGGATCATCTTTCCGATATCGCTTCAACCATTTATCAGGCATTCGATTTTGGACCCAGATCTCTTGTGCCCGGGTGTCAGGGATAACCGTCTTTGATACTTTTTTTACTTTTGCTATTTTCTTTTCTTCAAGCTCACCATCTTCTTTTATCGGGCTTGGAAGATACTCGATCGTGGTTTCTATATATTCAAATCCTCTGCATCTTTTCAGTAATAAGCTTTCCACTTCAAAATCGACTGGAAGCTTCCCGCGCGTGATAGCGTCCGAGAAGTCCGGAAATTTTTTCATATATTCATAGAAAGTTGATCTTGATATCCCAAGCTTTTTAGCTATTTCAACATCGATTAATCCATCCCGTGCATAGCCCTCCGCTAATAATGGCCAATCGGCATGGAGCTTTAATTTCCTTCCTATTTTTTTCTTTGGTTTTATATTTGCCGGCAAATCAAGTTTTGTATCTTCTTTTTTCTTACCACTAGATCTTGTATCTGTGCGCTGTCGGCGTGTGGGGATCCTGCGCTTTCCTGGCTTTTGAATACCAGATCTTGCGTGTCGTCTTTTTTCAGATCTCAATTTCGTTATATTGTTCCATTAGATCTTTTACAGATTTGGATTTTATCTTTGATTTCATTTGATTTAATATCATTCCATATTCAGATTTCTTTTTATTTTTAATATTCGGTTTCTTTTTTAGAGGGGTATCGAATCGGCGCCATGAAAACTTTACTACATGCTGCGGTCTTTGATATCTTCTTTTCGTTTCTACGACCCCGGGCCACATCCGCTGAAGAGAACGAGCCATGTGTATTCTTCCATCGCCTCTATAAAGCTCGTCTGAATTTCCACCCCTCATTGTCATTGTCTGCATTTTCTCTATTGCAAAGGCATTGATCAGGACGGTGCACCAGCCAGCAGAAAGGACTTGAAGACAAAGATCTGTATCTTCATTATATCGGCCACGCCATTTCTGGGATATTTCATTCAAGATTAAAAAGCATGAATAGACTCTGACGTTTAAATAAAATGGGGGGAGTCCTGTTTTACCGCCCTGGATCCCGACGAACATCGCATAATTGAGGCCAGCGATAGCAACATTTTCAAATCGATCAATGAATTCTTCTACGATTGAAAAAGCATTATTAGCGTTACAGCGGATCCGCCGGCCTTTATAGCGCCGATAGATCTTCCTTATATTATCATCTAAGATCCAATGCCGCCCATGAGCACCATGGGGCGTTGCGGTTGCGTGTTCTTTTACCCAATTCCGAGCCGGGATCGATCTCAATCCTAGATTCTTAAATGGAAGAATCAATACGTTTTCTTTTCCGAAGCGTTTTATATATTCTTCGCTTTCTTGTGGCTCTACGACCAGATTAAAGGGGACGTTATCTTCAACAAGAAATTTAGCAGTCAGGCAATTCTTGAACCGCCCTTTTGATATCACATAGATAGGGTATTTAGGATCTAGATTTTTTTTCATTTTTTTTGCTTTCAAATTTCAGCGCTGAAAGATCCTCTCTTTCTCTCGGTGGCCACCAGATCGATTTCGTTTTATCTGTGAATTCATAGCCAATCAATTTAGCAAATTTGCTTTTATCTTTTTCATTTGCAAAGCTGACGATCAATTTTAGAGGCTCCGGGACGAATTCATATCCGGGCATTCCAGCACCAGCCCATTCTGCAGCTGCATTCAGGTCCTCGATCTCACTAGCCGGCCGTGTTACGAAGACATAGGCTGCCAAGCTCTGAGGATTGAATCCTGTTCCAGTTAGATCTCCGGTTTCTTTCTGGATCGCTCTTAACATATCGGTTAATTTCCGATCATCGATATTCGCCAAATGCGCTGTTTCATTATCGCCGATTAAGATCTTTTTGGCGCGGAGATCCATGGGATCTATATTGAGACGGACACAGGGGATCTTTTTCATCTTCACAATCCCGGCCGCTTTGACGGTTCCATGTCCTGCAAGGATCGTGTTATCTTTTGCGATCACTATATTTCTATAAAATCCATTCGTTTCTAAACTCTCTACGATATGAGAGATTTGATCTTCAGGATGGGTTCTATAGTTCTCTGGATGCGGTTTTAGATCTGCGATCTGGACGAATTCAATCTTCAGTTCTTTCTTCATTTCAAAAGGCTCTTCCAGATATCTTCGATTTTATCAAACATATTTTTATGATCATCCCGATTATTGCTTTTGAATTCAGCAAATTCTTTTTTAATATTTTTGATAGCTTCCGTATGAGTATCACACGGATGGCCGGGATTACCTGAAGAACTTGGATTAGTTGTCAACCAAGGAGATCCCGAGGTATTCGGTTTTCCATTTCCGATTTTGATATTGACCCAGATTTTGATTTTTTTAAATATCCCTTTTTTTATTACATATCTCAAGAAAAGAATAAGCGCTGTACTTAGGCTGATTTCAGTACCCCATCCATTTAAGAAGTCTAAAAATTCCATGATTTCCCCTTATTTGATTTGGCGCCTGAGCTTCTTGATCTCTGCTTTGAGTTCATTCACCCATAGCAAAAAAGCGCTATTGACTACGAAATGATTATCATCTGTTATCCGGATTGGATTTATTTTGACTTGATCTCCGGGGTTTAAAAGATCATAGCCGGGATAAAGGCTCGGATCATATCCTGTGCAGCTAAAGCTTAAACAGATGAGCACGAACAGCAGCCAAGCTTTTATTGTCTTTGTCCTTGAGCGCTTTCGTGCATAATTTCTTGAATTTTTTCCTTCTTTTTGCATTGCTCACCTTCCTTATTTCTTTTTCAATTATTTCTTCAAGTTCAAGGATTTTAATAAATGCGTCATAGATTTTGCTTACACTCAGCATTTCTCACCTGCCTATAATTGATAATGATAGAGGTCTTTGAAGTTTGTTTTCCCTTGCTCGTACCAGCGATATCCCCACACGCCGCCGATAGCTTCCCAAAATATTCCTAAGATTCTATAGCTTGTGATTATCGTCCAAATCGGTTTCAAATTATCAGTCAATTCAAGGAGATCTGAAGCTTTCCAATCCTGATGCGGCCCCCTGGTAATATATCCATCAATGAGAGATTGTCCGGCAAGGTATTTTCCGTGTTGTTCTTTTGGAGTACGATCAAAACAATAGGGGATCATCCAGATCTTTTTAGAAAAAGCAAAGAGGATCAGAGCAGCATACATCAGGTTGAATTCAAGCCGATCTCTATTCTTACATGCTTTTTGAGGGATGGTTTTTTTTGCTGATTTTACAAAGAGTAGAATTGAATTTCCGATAAATCCGAATTGCTTATCCAAGATGATAAATAAATAAAGGATTGAAAAGGGAATGTCAAATAAAAAAAGGGCCGGAGTTCATGCTGGGCCCCACGCTATCAGATATTATCTAATGCGGATCTTCTTTGACTCCGGCCCTCTTTTTCTACTATCGTCTTTTATTCTATCGCACCTCCATTTTTAATATGGGATCTCTTTTTTAAATTTGATCCCGAAGAGAATCATTACCACGGTTGCTAAACCTGATATGATAGCTTCGACAGGGATCCCCAGTTGAAAAGTCGCCTCGACCGCTGCCAAGACAGCCGAAATGACGGTGAGCCAGAATTTGGGATCTTTCCATTTTCCCGGCTGCTTCGTGAGTGCATTCAAATCGAGTTTAGCTTCGAAGAAAATGTACGTCAAGATCGCACCGACTCCGGCTGCTATCGCCACAGGATCCAAACTCATCCCGAAATGTTCTTGGACGAGCGCTAGGATCGAGCCAGCGATGGCAACAATAAAACCGATTGTTTTTCGTGACATTAGTCACCTCCTTTTTTTATAATATCTAGAAAGATGTGCATTCTTTCTTCTTTTTTCGTTTTTACCCTTATCTGCTCATGCATTTTATGGATCAAATACGTTGAATTATCATTAAAAACAAGCCCGATGTCTTCTAAAACATCAATTAGATCCTTAAATCCGCCCACAAGTCCATCCCAATCGAGCTTAAATCGCCTGTACGAGACAATTTTTATAGATCTTACCTCTTTCCACAGGGCTTTGTATTGATCATCCGTACCGCCAGCGACAGCGATCAGCCAAGCAATATCTTTTTTAGATCTCTTCCGAACCCAATGATTCGTGCGATCAAGTTCATTCCGTGAAGGCGTTTTGATTGGGAGAATTAGCTCTAATGCCATAAGGTGAATACCGCGATAATGAAATATAACACAACTCCAAGAAGGAAGGATATGCCGACTATGGCTATTAATAATTCCTGCCATCGTTTAAGCGGTTTCATCCTAACCATCCCAAAGCGATAATTTTAAGATAGATCCCAAAAGCGATAAATCCTAGGATCCCACCGATTGTGAAGGCGAGAATTATCCACTTTATTTTATTCATTCTGGCCACTCTTGTATCAAATTTTCACCCCAAATCTTTTTGAGATTCTTTTTGAGGAAGATCTTTATCCCTTTGCGCTGTGCGCCTCGTACTTCATCATCAATATATCGTCTCTCAGGATCATATTTATTCCCGAAATGCTGCAGCCGACCGATGATCAACCAATCAATAGCTGCGGTGTTAAATTTATATCCTCCCAGCATCGGTTCATAGGAAATAAATTTGATTCGTGCCTCAGCTTTTCCGAATTCTATTGATCTTTCCATAGACCCCGATTCTCCTGTGATAGAACAGCCGAGCCAGACGTTATCAGGCATAATAAAATCGATCTGTTCAGGCATTTTAGTAAGAATTATAAATGTATGCTGTGGACATTCTCGGATAGTTTGAATGATGATATCTCGAAAAGCCCTATTTTTATGATAGAAGAATTCAAAAAGACTACAGAGGAAAATTCGAGAAGGCTTCTTTCTCCACTTCGGTGCCCATATTTCGCTTTCAATCAAAGCTCCATATTGGCCTGTACCTTCCTCTAACCACGGCCTAAGGTCGTAATGCTTATGACCATAGCAATATATCTCCCCGTTCGGTAACGAGCATCTGACAGGACATCGGCCACGAATCGGATTCCAGGAGAATCCTCGAGATCCGTCAGGATTTTTCACCCATTCAATATTTGTTCTTTGCATTTTTATTTCCCCTGAGTTCAATATATTCAAGCAGGAATTGGAGCAAAAGTTTTTCAGTCCAATATCCCTCTATTTCTTTCTTGAGTCTTAAATGTACTTCAGTCGGAAATGCTCCCACTATTTTATCGGCATATTTTTTTAATAATGCGTCCATTATTTTCTCTCCGGCTTCGGGCATTTCGTATATATTTCCAAGATCTCAACCACGATTAAATCATTCGGCGCTTTCCGAGCTTCTGTTTTATAATCACAGATCCCTTGACGGTCTCCGATAAGAATACAATCGTCACAATCAGCGCAAGGATATTTTTGGATGCTCATTTTATCACCTCAATGCCTTTAGGCTATTCTTCCCGTTTGGTTTCTCTTAAATCCCACATGAATGGATAGTTTTGATATTTCTTATTATGAGAACATTGCCATTCTTCACCAACATCCATGCCCCATACAGGCGCCTGTATTACACGTACAACTTGCAAGCGATATCTCCAATAATATCTACTTGTCATATTTCTTACAACCTCAACTTCGGCAATAAAACGATTTTCCTCATAAAATAGATGTTCGCCTTTTTTAAAACTACGTCCTGGCTTACTCATTTCTCCCTCACCTCAACACCGACAGACTTGAGTCTTTCTAAAAATATATCAAAACTCAATCTATAGTCTTGAATTTCGTTAAATAATATTAAAGCATCTTGAACCGTAACGCTGATAAACTTTCTGTCCCGAATCTGCTGGAGTTTTGCTATTTCTGGTTTGTATAGTTCTTTTAAATCTGGGAAACTTTTAATATTCAAATTTATCTCTTTGATTTCCCCATCCAAAAACTCCCTCAGTTCATCCGGCGTGTATTTCATGGCTTTTCCTTATTAGTTATTAAGTGAACCAATCCCCATAAATCTGAACCAAGCTCACCACCTACCCTGAACTCTTCCTTGCATTTTGTTGTGCATCCCTCATGTAAATCACCCCAACAGTTGGCACACCCATGAGTGGGGGCATATTTGTCTCCTATTTTAAACACTTGAAGTCTAATCTCTTGGCATTTATCAGAACAAACCACACTGTTTTCCTGGCTAGCATTTGGACATACTTGACATTTCATTTCCCCCCTCCCTCGCTCTCAGGTGAGAGCTTTTTGCGGATTGACTTTTGAATATTTAGATTTTTTTCCATTACCCTTTTCGGATGAGGAGAAACCAAAAGTCCATTGATTTTTGAAACTTCTGATTGTTTCAACAGTTCACATTCTCTCAACTCAATGTCTATATCCAACCACCTCAACTCCCCCTCCGTCCCCACATTCTCCCTTACCTTCGCTAGTTCAACCTCTAACTCATGCACCCGATCCATCCATTTTGCTGTATCTTCGTCTGGGGGTCGGGACTGGAGGAGGGTGCGGATTTCTGTTTTTGCCCTTGTATATATATCCGAAATACTTAGTTCTGTAGGCTTGTCTAATCGCAATACCGCCTTTACCCCTATTGAGAATATCTTCTCCACCAACTCATCGTTTATGTCGGTCATGGTTTTTCTTCTCCCGCTTTACAATTTATGGCTTCAATAGTTTCCTCTCCGCCTAATTCAAGATTATAATAAATACAGTCATCATAATTCTCGGCGCTTCGTTGCTCACATAGCCAATCAACTGGAGAAATCGGACACTCCCCTAAATTCCCTACGTTTTTTTTCCAATATGGACATAAATCGAAGCTCATAGCCCCTCCAGGATTTCCCTTATTTTCCTAGTCCCTTCCTTCCGTATATTTAAGTCATAGTCATTTTCAGCTCGGGAGTCCTCAATGTAGCCATGATCGAGTAAGACCTCAATAATCTCCTCTGCTGCCTCTTCGTTGTCCCTAGTCGCTCTTTTTTTATCTCTCGTGGAAACGGCTATACAAATCAGGATTCCCAGGATAATCCCAAAAACCATCAACACAAGCCCTATTGATAGTGGTATCATTTTATTTCCTCCTCTATAAAACCCCATTTAATCAAAGATTTATTAATAGTAATCATTTGTTTCGCCAGGGCTAAATTAAACCCAGCAAGAGCAAATTTCTGGACTCCATTTAATTCTATCTCATTGAGGACCTCTAAATGCTTACCTACCGCGACTAATAAGCTACTAAGATCCATGAAATAACCGTCCGCATCGGTCTTAACTTTTATACCCTTCATCTCCTCCTCCTCTTCTTTCTCCAATTTATCAAAAAGCCAGACTACCAAGAATAAAAAAGCGACATTGGCAACTAAGCTAATTATCAAAGCGATTAATTGAATGCTCATCACCCCTCCTGACAAGCGACACACTTATGCGACCACTTGCCGGCCTTGTCTTTATAGAGTAGCCATCTTTTTACTTGTAACTTTCTATGCACATCTATAGCCTTTCCCGACTTAATCTCAAGCTTCTCCTCACAACTATCACAATGGACAGTGAATGAGTCTCGGTTAGGCTGGATGGTCATGAATTAGCCTCTTGGTACTCCATTATTAACAATGATTTATTCTTTTTTTTAAAACACAAATAATTATCTTCATTACATTTTTTACAACTTATGATATTTCCAATTTTACTCTTTAAGTAAAACAAAAGAGGCTTATTGTCTCTATGGTTAACAATGGATATATGATTGACTGTATCGGATTTTATAGCATAGTCTATATTTTCAATTTCAGTATCTCTATCAACTGAAAATATTACTATCGCATTTGGCCTAATTTTAGTACGTTTATCCATTTCTTTTCTTATAAAAAACCTAAACTTTTTAGTAGGATGCCAAGCAATCAAGTCTCCGATTGCGTAACTAACATACCCTTCGCGGAGAGGTGAAAGTAAACTATCAACTGAACCTGAAGCAAAAAATGTAATAAAATCAGCTTTCATGAAAACTTTTCCAAAATCTTGGTCTTGAATATTTTCTGGACTAAAATGGTCACGGTTATAAAATGGTTTAATGTTCTCAAATCCTGGGGGAAACGGCTTATTCTCTAGATAGCAATGTTCTTTACACCATCTAGTAGATCCAACACAATCATCTCTTTCTGCATAAAAAGATATATGTTTTTTATCTCCAGAAACTCTCCATATTTCAGATTTTGTTTTTTGATAATAGTAACTTGAACCACACATCATCTCCCCTCCTCCCCATAATATTCCTTCATCCATACAGCTAGGGCGTTTAGAAATGAAAGACGGCCACATGAAAGCACTGGAGAACCGCCCAGTGAATATTTACAAACGGGTTTGTAGCCGCCTTTCATAATTTATCCTTTCTAAAAATAATTTCTCTTTTCGTTATAGATAGGTTTTTTCTCATAAATTCGGCCCCACCTTCTCCCCATAATATTGAATATACTCTCCATAATCAGTACATAGGGTTGAAAAGTATTTCACTGCCTGTTTGAAATTCTCTCGTTTATGTTTATATTCAAGATAATTCGCATAGCCTCCATAGCCTTTTTTGAAGTCCTCTAATTTACCTTTTTTACATAAAGCTATGAATCGCTTTTTGGAATAAATTTTATTCTTTCTTCCGTCTATGTGATAATTTTTCCATAAAGTCTCAAATTCTTCTTCGAAGATTCCTAATTCATTCATTCTTTCATTAGACTTCATTAAACTTAAGCTTAAGAGGGGAGTTATCCGGAATACTCCGGAGTCCTCCAGAGTTATTCCTGGAGACTCTATTTTTGAAGCGGCTTCTCTGTCCTCTCTTATCGTTTGAAAGTCCTCAAACTTATCAAATTGCATAGCAATTTTATCATCATTTGGATACAACTCAATGAGTCCTACATCAGCAAGTTCATTTAATGAATCACCTATCTTCTTTATACTCCAATTAAGCCACGGTATTATCTCAACTTTTAAATCACCTAAATCATCAAACGCTATCCTACCTTTTTTATCTAAATGTGGGTAAATCATGAAATATAAACGAGCAGCTTTATCGGAAACTTTGCCTAATTTCTTAGACATTCCTACTCGTTTGTCTATCATTCTGCCGCGTGCCATTTTAAAAATATTCCATTTTATTGATTTTAAGTAAAATATCTATAGCTGATTTGATTGTAGTTTTCTTTTATTGTTTCCCTGTTTTCTCTAAAAATCCACCTCCTCTTGATTCAAAATTATATGGTGGATCCGTTTGAATCAAATCGATACATCCTGCAGGGAGTTTTTTCATGACCGATCGACAATCCCCCTGGATAATTTTGTTGATATAATCTTTTGGAAATTTCATCTTATCTCACCCCCCACTCACCCGAAATAGGGACGACTTGATAGCGAGAGAGGGAAGGGGGTCATCAATATTCTTGCTTTGGTCCAACGAAAACATATCCTTTTTGCCGGAAACAATCTAAGACTCTAATTGCTTTTTGTGTCCAGGGTGGTCTCTGCCACATTCCGACTTTTTTCTTCCAGACCATCTTTGCATCCCCAAGACACCAACACGCACTCACTCCGAGATTGTTGTTTCCATTGTAGAAATTATCCTCACATCCAGAACACTTTCTAAGTTTTTCGTATTTTCTCACTCTTCCTTCCCTCCTCCCAATTCCTTAATAGACGTGACCCAGAAACTTGAATCCTCTACAACATAGCCCTTCCTTTCCCTCTCTTCCGACTCGATGATATAGTCACCAACAACGGCATTTCGTGAGAAGAATAGCCCTGGATTGTCTTTCTTCCCGATCAGTTCTCTCTTTAGGGCATTGAATTCCTTGAGTTCAGCTTCAAGATCCTTGTACCTCTTCACCTTAGAAAGCACCTCCTCAGAGTCTATCATGTCGAATCCTGGGCCGAAATCCTTATCAGGGAAACAGAGAGTGAGAGCGAAATCGCATCCTACACAGGAGTCACAATACTTGGGGACAGGGATGGTCTTCTTTGCCACGCTCTTGTTTGTCCTCTCGGCCCTCTTTATGAGGGTTTCCGCGTATTCATAATCAAGGGGGAGAATCCAGAAGAGATAATCCCCTGAAGTCTTCTCGAAGTAGAACCAACACCCGAGATCCACACCCTTAAACATCATGTAAGTTGAGAGCTGTCCGGGATATTTCTTGAGCCAGGGTTGAGAGGCTTTTGTGAGAGAGATTCCCTCTTCTTTGTGTTTCTTGATGGCTCTGAAGCCATTGGGTGAGGTTGTCTTGTGTTCAAATGGTATCCAAACAGGCTCTTTTGTGGCCGGATGAACAACCTCTATTTCAGCGTCCATGACTCCAGAGATATTATACTTTTCCCAATACCAGTATTTATCACCTGTTTCTCTGACATTGATTCCAGCGTCTTGGAGCCACCGGATGTTTGGTCTTTCCCATTCCTTCCCCACTCTGAATATTTTCATGAGTCCTGGGCTTACCCTTGGCTTCAATGTCCCCTTAAGCCTAGAGGCAACCTGGTAAACATCACACTCAAGCCCCAAGTCTCCAGCCCAATTCCTTGCCCTAGAGGTTTTATTGTGGATATCTAAGGCGACATGGGCCTCTAGTTTATCCCGGAGTTCTAATTCAAGTTTAAGCGTTTCCATTGTCTTCCTCCTTTGTTTTTCGTCTTGAAGCTACCCAATCAAGATATTTTTTCCAGTTTTTTATACTAACCCATCCCTCAACTTCATTCTCCAAAACTTTTCCAGTAATGGCCTTGTGTGCTTTACTTGTAATAAGTTTTCCATCAACATTCCAGATTGCGATCTCAACTAAATTACTGAAAACATCTCTATTTGGTCGCTCAATAGGGTCATCATAATTAGTGCAATAATTTCCTCCTCCAAATTGAGTGCTAATTGTATAACCATTCGGAAAATTTAAATGGAAGCCTTTGGCCATTGTGATTCCAAAAGCCTGTTGTCTTTTACTCATTCTTATCCTCCTAATTTTAATGTACCTATTCCCTGTCTTCTCATTTCATGATGTAACCATGAATGATAACTATTTGTGCAAATCATCATATTCTTGTTTCTGTTGTCTAGTGTATCCCCATTAATATGATGAACAACTTCACTTCTTTTCAAGCCTCTCCCCAGGATTCTTTCTACAATTAATCTATATTCACAAACATGTGATCCCTGTTTTCTCCCATGATGATTTGAAACTAAGACTAACTTACGTCCCTTATTATAAGATACACCACCTTTCCAGGAATGGCTTTCTTCACCTCGGTTTTTTCCAGTTTTCGAGATACTTATTTTGTCTTTCGTTTCTTGGGTGTGTCTTTTTCCTGTATTGATAGCATGTCCATTAATAAACCTTCCAAAAGGATCTCTTTCTGTGTTTCTATTGTCCATTCTTTTCATCTTCAAAAGGCAGAGCTTCATCTGGGTAAGCCTCTTGGTATGCCTTTTTTATTCTGCCATAAGTAGACGCTATCCATTTCGCGGATGTCAGATATTTGATGTCATCAATGAATTTATCAACAGGTTTTCCTTCATCATCTTTGACAGCAAACTTTGAATTGTCTTTAAGGATTTTCTTCTTAGCTTCCTCATCCCCTCCAGACATTTGGATTGCCATGTCGTCAATTCTCTTCCTCAGTTTTACGCTGTCCGGCTCTAAGGTTTTCGTGATCTTTTGAGTCCCTTTTCCATAACCGATTGAAAGGACTTTCGACATATCAATGTTAGTCTCTTTGAGTTGGTCAATGGTTATATTCCGGAGCCCCAAGAGGTGAGTAATTCCGTTGACCACAAGATTGGAATATGCGGCTTTTAAAATGTTCGTTTCGTCAATCTCTGCGGTTTCCTTCCTCTTGCCTTGAGCCTTCGAAAAGAATCCATCCCTTTGGCTGCAAGTTCCTATCGCCTCTATCGAATCCATGTCTCCCGGGAGTGAGAACTTTCCGGTTAGGACATAGATATAAAATCGCCCTTCGGAATCTTCCGTTGATTCTTTCTTTTGGTTCACATCTGAAATCTTGACTCCAAATAACCTGGCGACCTTTTCAGCTCCCGAATGACACAGGTATGGATTCCCATCCTGGAGCGTCCAGTCCCTATAGTTAGTCACTTTCAATGCAAGCTCAATCAACTTAGGGACAGTCTCTAATCTCTTTTGAGCAACAGAGATCAGGTCTTCAACTGTAGAAATCGTTATGATGTCGGTTTCTACAATCGGAAGAATAGCGTTGTTTTTCTCGTTCATTATTTCTCCTTTAAACTAAAAGTTTTATGACAAAATGGACATGTAATCAATTTTGCTTTTTCTTCTTCAAGTTCCTTTTGTTGCCTTTCAAATTCAAGATTAGCCTTTTCTTCAGCTTCCTTCTTTTCTCTTTCTATCTTTTCTGCCTTTTCTTTTTGTGCATTTATTATGGCCTCTTGTTTTTCTCTTTCTTCTTGAGCTAATTTTTCGGCAACTTCTTTTTCTTTCTGGATCTTTTTCTCATAAGCCTCGACTTCTCTTTCGTGTTTAAGCTGTGCTTCTATTGCCTTTTCTTCAGCTTCTTCTCGTTCCTTTCTGGCCTTCTCCTCAATGGCACGCTGTTTCTTTTCAGCTTCAAGGCGTTCTTTCTCTGCCTTTTCACGTTCAATGGCAATCTCTTTTTCTCTCCTCTCTTTTTCTACTTTTAAGATCCGCTCATTTTCTCTTCTTTTTCTTTCTGCAGCAGCCTCCATTTCCTTTATGGCTTTTTCTTGCCTTGCTTTTTCCTCTAATCTTTCACGCTCTTTTTCTTCAGCCTCTTTTTGTAGTCGAATATTTTCTTTTCTTATTCGTATCCGTTCAGCCTCTTCAGCTTTTTCTTTAGCAATCCGCTCTTCCTCTGCCTTTAATTCCTCTTCAATTTGCTTTCGTTCAAGCTCTTCGGCGGCCTTAATCTCGACATATTTTTCCTGTTTTTCAAGATGTTCTTCAATAGGAATGATTAAGGCCTTAAGGACATTTGAAATCCCATCAATAGCCTTTCCCTCTCTCAAGGATTGCTCTTTGAGATTCTTCCTCGTTCTCTCAATGGCGATTCGCTTATCACGTAAAAACAAGCGGCCTATTCTTGCCATTCCCATTTCAGCGGTTTGACCTGCATCAGAGACCACGATTGTTTTTGCCTTGACTTCCCATTCAGCAGCAATCTTGAAGTAGTCACTGAAATTGTCCAGTAAAACTTGAGCTTTTGTTTTCTCAAGTCCACTCTCCTTGACGATTACTTGTAACTTATTTTCCATTTATTTCTCCTTTCTTTGGAAAAGTTTTGATTCCAAGGTAGTATTTAATCCACTCCCAAAAGGTCGGGACTCCTATAAACTTGACAGGATGATAATTTTTTCTTATTATTGGCATTGACTGATTTCTCCTTTTTTTATTTCAAAGATCCCCTTTCAGGAGGGGGTCTAATTTATGCCCATTTCTTTTTCAATCTTTTCGCCCATTTCTTTTATATTAAAATCTTTTGGTAGGTCACAATAACCATAGTGACCATTTGCCTTGTTATACTTTGGCCTGAAAAAACGAATCAACTCTGCCTCAATGGCCTCAATAGAAACCTCACTTTTATATCTAATAAAACCTACACGAACAACATCCTCTTTCCTTTTAGATGACCAAAAATGAGACATTAATCTTGATCCGATATTACAAGAAACACCAATGTAAACAAGTTCTTTTTTTGAACATAGAAAATAAATTCCACCAACAAAAAGGATAGGAAGAATGGATGCAAGAGAGTTGCCCCTCATCGTTGGAAGTACAATCATTTCTTCATATGGAACATGTGATTCAATTAATTTGTCAAATTCTTTTGGCAATTGGCATATCAGCTTATTTGTTATCATTTAATTATTTTGCAACCTCGCAAGCTCAATAGTCAAATCCTCAGCTTGTTTTTGGAGTTCTTTGATTTTAGCTTCAGATGGTTTTATAAGTCCGAGATATTCACCGACTCGGATTGCTAACTCATCACTTGGCCTTGTCCTTCCTGCCTGCCAATTACAAAGTGTCTGATATGAAATAAAGCAATCCCTGTGGACTCTCCATTTGTTTGTTTTCTTTGAAATTAAAAGACTCTTAAAATTGACGCCTACTAGCTTTGATTTGATAATCTCTATGTCTATCATTATATTTGGCCTCCATATACTATAATTATCATATCAAATCTTACCTTAAAATACAAGTACAAGGTTTTTCTCAACCCCCTATTCCTTCCCCTCGAAATACTCTTTAACGATCCGCCTTATAATATAAGAGGGTGTCCGGTCTTCCTTTCTGGCTTCGGCTGTTATCTTATCATCTAAAACAATCGGCAAAGCAAATGCCCTTGTTCGATAATAAGGATTTACTTTTTTTTGTTTTTTATCTTTCATAGTTCTCCTTATTGTCCACTATAGTATAAACATTGTTTGGCTCAAAACTCCAAACCTCAGCCACAAACTGAATAGCCGTTTCAAGATACCGAAAGGTATGCTCAGTAACAACGTGATCTTTGTTGTGGTAGTAGGCAACATTGAAGACGTGAATCATTTTATTGTATAGCACACCAAGTTTCGCCTTGTTCTGTTGGTTTTAGCCAAAGGTCAATTTCTTTATCATCACAAGAGTAAGGTTCTGCTCGATGGAAAAGAAGCCCTCCCATTGAATGTCCATGTGGGCCTCTTATTTCGATTGATTGCGTTGTTGGTCTTTTTGTAGGAATAGAAGCTATCTCATTTTTCCAAAGTTTAATTAAATGAGAATCCTTGTTTTTTTTATCAATTCCAATTCTCATTTTTTTACCATCTAGAACAACGATTGCTTCAAGGCTCAAAGGATCAGAAAGTGCCACTTGCCTGACAATACAATTTCCAAGATCTATCCGCCTTCGAGCTTCGGGAAGAATTCCATAATCCCGGAAAGGAAAAATTCTTTGAAAAAATCTTTTTAATTTTTTAAGCATTGACTCTCTCCTTATTCATTCTCTATACTATAATAATAAGACTTTAGATAACCTTTGTCAACAAAAACTTTCAAATAATATCGCTTCTTATAAAGGATATTAGAGTCTTAAACAAAAATAAACAGGTTTCCCCGAGAGAATGTCTAGAAAAAGGGCAAAAAACAGCGTTTTTTAGTTTTCCCCGAGAAAACGAGGCTCTCAGAAGCCCATAGAGAGACGAACGATGTTGACCCCTTATACTCCTATTCGGAAATTAATAGTTCTCCAGCATATTTGAGAATCAACATATAATCAAAAGGATCATATTTTGTAAGTCCTGGGATTTTATCGAAACGAAAACCATAATAATTTACATGAATCCCCATATTGAAAGCCGTCTTCATAATCGCCTTTGTTTGGTCTAGTGTGAGATTGCCTTGGCTGAAATATTCATTGAAACAAACAGGTTTTCCAAGTGCGATTGTTTCCTGAAATGAACCAGCCGTCCAATGTCTATGATGAGTGTTTAAATGGTTCCCATTATATCTTTCGTGAAATTCTTTTGAATATTCCTCGCCATGATGAGAAGATCCCCAGGCCCCGGCAGAGACAATACAGCCTTGAGATTTGAGTTGTTCGCATATATCTATGACAGCATTAACAGCAGACTGGGGGTCTAAAAATTCGTTGCCAACATCGAAAAAAACATTCCCAAGTTCTGCGATCTCACCCATTGCACTTAAATCAACTCTCACTTCTGAAGTCTCTGATTCATATACTTCAACTTCAACAATAATGCCATGAGCTTTCATTCTCTCACAATGAGCCTTGAGAAAAGCTGTGTCCATGACTCCGATATGTCGAACATAGTTTATCCCAGAATCTATAATATCTCTTTCATAATCCTCAAGTATATAATCTGGAGATAGACCCCCAACTTGACCCTTGGCACGCATGAGGATTTCCCTGCGTGAAACTCCCACAAATTTTGTTATTGATCCATAGCAAAGTTTCCCATTTTTTATTTCTAGTTTTTTATCTGGAGGTGGTGGAGGTGGCGGAGGTGGAATGGGAGGGTCTGGGTTACTGGGGTCAGGCCACTCGTCTGACCTTGACCAAAAGGTATGAACCTCTCCTAGTTGTCCCTTGGGAGTGACTTTAGGCCAGCCGATGTAATAATTCCCATCAACGTATTCTATGATAAATCCAGTTCCACAAAACTTTCCAGGAATAGTCGTTTGCTTCGCTAGCGGAAAAGGATTCTCCGAGCCTCTTGACCATCCTTCCAGCGTCTCCCCAAATCTAACAATGAGTTGGATAGTTCCGGTAGTTTGACCTAACGCTACAATCGCATCAGGCTGTATTGGGAATCCTAATATCCCTGCATGTTTCCATTCGCCCATTTTATCCTCCCTATTTAATGAATATCACAATTTTCTGTTGGCAAATTCGGATTGTGTTCTTTGAAAACAATCGTCCTTGTATTTATCCAAGGGCAAGTTGGTTTTGCCAATTTCCCCGAATTTCGGCATATATCTTTAACTGTCTGACCTTCAACAGATTCTTCTCTCTCTCTCTTGTTCTTATAGTCTGGCTGTGATGTGATTAAATCAATTAAATCATCATCTGCCGCGGGAATAGTTAGACCCCTTTCTCTTAAAATAGGAATCCATTCTTTGAACATTCGCTTCATTTTCAAGAAAACCCTATTTATCAGATGATCTTGAAAATCACTTTTCGGAGATTCAAGCCAATGTTCTAAACACTTAATGCCATTGGCTGAAATTTCCGCAATAACTTTGTTTCCGATTTTTATTTGCATTATTTTACTCCTAGACAGCTAATCTTATTGAAAAATAACACTGATTTGCTGTTGTGTCTATCGTTTTCGTTCCAGTTCCTACATCAATTACAACATATGCAATATCGGCGGCATCCATATCTACATCAATAGAACCTTGCACTGTCACAACACCACCTGTCCTTAAATTTTCAGGCTCACAAAATTCAAGCCGATATGTTCTATTTGAAGTTATAAGGCTTAGTTCTAACTGACCGAATACATCACTATTCATATCCGCAAGCGTAACAAGAACCTTAGCTGGATATAAACCTGTCTTTGGGGCAACGAAATTAGGGGTCGCAAAATCAGCATTTTGATCTTTTATTTCCGTTTGCCAATTTATAGTAAATGCTGTGCCATCCCCAGTAACACCTCCATCTCCACTTGTTGTAACAAGGACAGCAGGCTGAGAGGGCATGTTTATTTCACCATCCGGATGGATAATAATTCGCTGACCTGCACCAACCGTGACACCGTTTAAAAATTCCCAGGTATCATCAGTTTCATTATAGACAATCCCATAGTCATCATCATCCCCAAAAACACAAACAATATCATCCCCATATGTCGAATTGAGAGGTATCTGATCTGCTCCATTATATCCATACCATATCCCAAGATCTGATCTATATTGAATAACTCCAGATTGCGGGTTTCCTATAAATCCTGCTCCTTGAAAATGCCTCATTAAATTATTGTATTCTCTAAAGCTAAATAGATCATCCAGCTCCGCTAAGTCCCCATCAGGAGGCGACATTTTAAGCGGGTGAAATGGAAACCTAGAAATCAAACCTAATTGATTTGTAAGTAAATCCAGGTCCCTAAAGTTTTTGTTTGATTCCAACATGAGCTTTCTCCTTTAGATTTCTCTCTTTTATAACAATGAGACTAAATTTATAATTGTATATATAAGCAGTTCTGAGTTGTTTATAGTTCCCCTTTAGGACTCCACTCACCTTATGCCTCTCTCTTCCTTCATTATCCTTTATATCAAATGCGATATGATCTCCGGCTAATTCTTTTAAGTATTTTTCCCAATCTTCTATCTTTGAGCGATCAAGCCAATTCGCATCAATCCCGATTCGTTTCTTAACGAATAATTCAATTTTTTGGTGGATGATTTCTGGTTTATCTGTGTTTAAAATATTCTCCTCTATATGGACAACATCATGAGGGTCTAGTTCTCCAAAAGTTTTCTCTGCCCACTTTAATAATTCAACTTTAATTGACATCTTTTCTCCTATTGACTAAGCATCATTTTTCCAGGTTTACCATCTGAAAATTGACCTGTAACATGGCTGCATAAATAGCACCACTTTTTCTGAGCGTCATTTGTGAGATCCCAGGTTGCCGGAAGGACAGCAGCATCTCCCATGATACAGGCTGCCCCAGAAAAATTTGAATAATCCAAACACTGTAATTTCGCTATAAAATTATCAAGGTCATAAATAGTTTTTCTAATCTGAAATACAGTTCCCTCATAACCAGCTGCGCCAATCCCCTCAAAATGAGTAATCTGAATCATATCGGAAATGCTGACATCAAAAGCTTTTATCGGCATCGGGAATTCATCCAATCCAATAGGATCTTTTCTCAAAAGTATGAATCGAGACATAACATCAGAAGCGATTTCGACATCCCTAATAAAATATAATCCCTTAAATTCCCCTCTTTTAGTTTCTCCATATTTTTCCTGGCTGTCTGCATTCTGTTTTATATCAAAATTTCTAAATACCTTGACCTTATAATCCCACCCATAGCCGTATCTCTGATAATTTATTATGGCAGTAGAATCATTATTCGGTACGTAGCCCCTTAAAATATCTTTATAATCATAATAGTGGATAGAAGGTGTGGCAATAGGAGAGAAATAATCAAAATGTACGAGCCCATCTTTGGGCTCCCACCAGATATCAACTCCAAATTCTTGGCATAAATCATTCCGGTGTGAGACAAGTTCCTTCTCATCTTTAAATGATCCCTTTACGATATATCCTCTAGCCTCTCCTATCGCTTTTGCTGCTGCATAAGAGACAGCATCAAAATCAGCATCAACATATTCACAAAAAGTCTCAAGATAGTGCTTGAACATTTCGCATGGTTCACGAGTTCCATATTGAATATCACAAGTAACGGTATCTTCAATCGTAGGATTAGGCCCTGTTGCCAACCAATGAATCTCCGTATGGGTATGCTCATCTATAATTTGAGGGAGTATCTCATAATCATT
>SDBU01001273.1_pt1 | contig 36589 bp, 63 predicted proteins | sample 2277071 | NCBI WGS metagenome assembly SDBU01 (sample SAMN10397929, study PRJNA504765) | marine sediment metagenome | isolation source: marine sediment core GS08_GC12, 126 cmbsf | place: Arctic Ocean: Gakkel Ridge, Loki's castle | collected 2008 | reverse complement strand
GATTAAGCGTTAGGGTTGATAGCATATAACGTTCCATGTTTTGTTGATGGCTTCCCAGTACTACCCCTTGAAAGTTACCAGCACCGTTTCTCAAAGAAGATATAAATTTAGCATTCGTTGACGTTGAAAATATATTATCTTGATTGATGGCATCTCGCGATATGTTCGTCAATTTTGAATTTAATTCTCCACGAGTAATTCCAAGTCTCGTTTGAGCGGCTACTTTTAGTTCTTCTAAATTTTGAGTAGATGCGCTTAAGATTTGTTGTGACACCAATCCTGTTCTATCAGCGCCATAGCCAATTTCTTCTACGATTGGATCAATCCCATTTTTCTTTAATTCATTTCCTAACTGAATAGCGCCTGATTGACCAAACTTACCCATCTTGTCAACAAATCCATTATAAGCATTCACAAAATCATCAACCTTGCCTGAGCTAGCTGCTGCTATCACGGGTTGCATTTCAGCGCTAGTTGCAGGTTTAATCTGTGTGTCCCTGCGTTGGCGTTGTATTTCAACGGCTGCACTTCGCATTTGTTGTTGTTCAGCGGGGTCAGCATTGGCAAATTCCTTGCCGAACTGAGACTTGGCGATTTGACCCAGGGTGAATTCCATCGGATTCTTTTTATAGTCTGCTTCGAATTCTTGTACTGTTTTCTGAACGGACACATTTTTTGGATCAGATAAATCAAGTGCATTAAGTGCGTTTTGTTTGTTAATTGGGCTGCTTGTAAAGATTTCTAATGCTCTACCATGTACAGCTAAGGCATTAGCCACTTGATCGTCGATATCAAATTGAGCTGTCTTTTGTGGATCAGCTTCACCTGTCTTTCTGGCATTATTGACAATTGCTCGTATCTGGTCTTTGTTAGCAGAAGCTGAGGCTTTCAGTCCACTTGTGACCGCATTCTTATATGAACGAAGTTGTGACGTAAAGGAAGCTGCGGTTTTTGGATCACTTAGTAACGGATTATTTGTGTCACTTATAATCTCTCTAAACTTTGCATCAATACCCTCTACTCCTCCATGTTGAAGTGCTGCATCGAGATGAGTTTTTGCACCTGCAATATTAAATGTCATCAACATTTTTTGTTTATAGTTTTCTTTTTCAGCAGGTGTAAGTATGGCTCCTTGCTCTGCATGTTCTAGTGAAACATTAAATTGAGCTATATTTTCTTTGGTTAATTCACTTTTTCCATTTCGTATTGCTGAAACTGTATTTTGCAGAAAATCATTATAAGTATTGTCAAATGTTTGTTTTTGGTTCTTTAAGTTACTAGCTGCAATATTCTTAGCAAATTGAAGGTTAGCACTGCCTAACATATTCTTAGAGATTGCGTTGAAGTAAGCTCTATTTTGAGGAAGAGCTCCTTTGATAAAAGTACCTAAGAAGGATTGTGCGCCGCCATTTACAAACTGTTGTTGTTTCTGGTAATCTCCTGGAAACTTTAAGGTAGCATCACTTTGTAATTGTCTAATCGATGTTTGTATCTGATTAGAGCCAATCGTTTTACCGGCTTGTATTTGTTCCTTTCCTAAATTTTGCGCAACGGCTCCGACTTCTGAAAACAACTTTTTAGTTGTTTCAAATCCTTGAGTTGGTGCGCCAGTTGTTTGTGGTTCAAAGAGTGATTGTTGTGGAAGTCTAGGTATCTGTGCCATCTTATCCGCCTACATTATCAAACAATCCATCGCCTGATTGTCGTTGTTCTTGCGCTGTTGCAGTTGAATCATTAAAATCAGATAATGCACCTGGTGTAGCAAGCTTTGCTGTTTGAGTGGTTGATGACTTTCCAATATTAGTAAACAAGCCTTGTTGACTAATAATGCTTGCTCCTGTTGAAAGGACTGTTCCAAATATTTGAGCTTTGGCAGCCGATTTAGTCTGATTGATATCAGCCGATAATTGATTCTCTTTGATATCGAGTTCAAGCGCATCATTACTGCGTACTTCTGCAAATTTATTGAAATCATCTTCGGTGATTGCTTTAAAAGTTGGAGAGCTTAGCTCAAAACCACTTGCCGCTTCTGTTGCAATTTGGTGCCCTATGAGGCTTCTCATCTGTCTATCACGAGCAATCGTCTTTTGAGTGGCTGCTAGTCTTTCTTCTGTTTGGCGAGAACGAAGAGCTGCAACTGTTGCTTTTTCTTGTTGTTCGGTCGCGCTTATCTTTTCAGCCGCAGCACCTACTTCAATTGCAATTAATACAGCTTGTACTGCCAATGCACCCATTATATGTCTACCTCATAGCCAATGCCCAATACAGTGAACGGAAAGGGCTTTTCCTGCGTTAAACTAATCGTTTGGCGCCTATCCCATCCATCTAGATTAGAAATCTCAAAAAGCCCGCTTCTTAATGGCAGTGGGCCTTCTTCAAACTCTTCTGAAAATAACAGATTCCTTATCTCAACACCATTAACAAAAACACCTTGTGATTCAAATAAATCAATAAAATATCGGGGTAATCGTTTAGGAAGTGGGAGCAATTGTCCTGCTTCACCTGTGACATTAATGGGCATTGTCCTTACTTCAGTTTTGATATTAAGGCCAATCTCAAATACTGATGCAGGATTAGCCACAGTAACTTGACCGCCTGTCACTACTTGTGGAGTGACCACAAAGCCATCGGCAATGATATCAACTTCAAGTCCTTCTAGGTGACCTAGGCCGCCTATACTAATTTGAGGGCTAGCAAATGTAATGTTGAGCCCTGAATCTGTGAGGTTGTCGAAATTAGCGCGTTCTAAATATTGGAGTGTACTCCCATCAACAACGCGTTCTACGATAAAAAATAATGCATCACCTACAGATTGTACCCGTTTAAAGAGTCCGTTTTTAGTAACTTGAGGAGTCCATGCTTGAATATTTTGCTCGGCAATCGTTTGAAATGAGGTAATAGTTCCATCAGGAAGCGTATCATCAATTCGTTTAATAGGGCCTGCATTAACCAAAAATAGAAAATTGGCATCAGACGTTAGACGACCTTTTAAGGTAGTCATGTCTATAACTGTCGATATTAAATGATTAGATATTGTGCTTGATTCAACCGATTGATATGACGCGCTACTATCGCTATAAACAAAAGCCATCACTGAACGGCCACCCCGTTGAACATAGAACGTATTATTGTCGATAACCACGGGCTGTATTCTCGGATCACTTCCTATGGAAGACTGCTTTCTAATCGAAATATTGTCTGGAACCAGTGCATTTTCTTGTAGTTGGGGTGGTGCAAATTCTCCACTTTCAGTAAAGACTTGCAGGCTTCTATCGGCAACCAAATGATTGATGTTGCTACTTTGATTCGATGAGATAGTGACGATGATAGCATCTTGTGGATCGGCGCTTCCCACACTAAAATCTCTATAATCTGCTATTTGAGACATGAATAGAGTTTGAGGAAGTGAAAGCGATCCTCCAAAAATCAAACGATTCTCATAGAATGTCACGCTTCTTGGAAATCCTCTTGTAAGACTTATCGCTACTTTTTCTAATATTGAATCTGCACCAGGCGCCCCAGAACTCGTTATAAAAGGAGGCTTAATGTTTTTATGAAATTCATTAACTACTGTCATGTCCATAATAGTTGAACTGATAAGTTTTGTTAATCTAGCAAATCCTAGGGGTGCGTCTGCATCTGTCCCAAGATACAAAAATACCCCTCCAACATGCTCAAAAGTAAAGGTTGGTTTGTTTGCGGTAATAGTTCCTTTTTGTGAGGGTTCTATTACACTTAATTCAAAATCAGTTGTCGAATAATCAACATCTTGAAAATCAAATGTAGGTGGATTCTTAAATGTAAAAGGTGCTGTTGTAAATGTATTGCTAACTGTATTAAATTTTACTGCCTGTGACTGTTTGGTTTGATGTGTAAAAATAGCTTCATCATGGCTTTGTGCATATCTTACTTGTGAAGCTACAAGTATCGCACCGGCAAAAGGAAAGGTTAAAGGACTGCTTGGATGTTCGGAGCCATCTTCATTAAAAATGAACAATCTAAGATTAGTTAGCATGAATAGAAAGTTTTTGCTTTCAATTGATCTAAATTCAAATAGTTGATATTGATTTGATGAGGCAGTAATAGTTCGTATAAAATTAATTCCAAAACGACGCGTTGCTGCTCCTTGAGGAAGGACAAGCATATTCGTCATACGTTCAGCTGCTTTTAAATAGAGCTTCGTATCATAACGACCACGCATTAAAGGTGATAACTCACCATGCGTAAAATCAGTTTGAACTTGAATGACACCCATTATCTACCCGACCCTCTCACAGAGCCTATGTGCGCTGCGGTAATAGGATCATTTACAATCACATCGCTTGGCTGTTGTTGTGAGTCTTGGAAACGCGCTAAAAGTAATTGACGGGATGCGCTTGCCGTCCAATCTTTCTTGATTGTTAATTGTTGGGTTAATGGCATTGCCATATCTTGCGTAAGTCGATATCCCATATAGAGTGAGAAATAAGCTGGAAATCTACTTTCATCTACTTTTGCTGTGTAGTCAATTTGAATAGATTGTGTATTAGTATAAAGTTTGTTCTCATATATCCTAAAGAAGTCTCCCTCATTTACCCTTTCCATTTTCAGAAAGTCTGTTGGAAGTTGAAAAGCATTACTAAATTCTTTAACAGGAGGCTCTGCTGCTAGGAGGTTTAAATCTCTAGTGAGCGTTGCAAATCTCCAGGGATGATTACCTAATTCATTAAGAAGAAGTAAATCATATTTCTTTGACGCTGTGATGACTATTGGTTCAGATGATGAATCAATATCTGATACTGGATTTCTACCCAGATTAGTAAATGCATCAGAAACAATGTCTACCTTCGTAACCATGAATTAACCTTTTAAGAAAGGCCCCCCGAAGGGGGCACATTCATTTAGAGAGCACGCATTAAGATAAAGCTAATCACATGATCATTTAAAGGATCACCCGTAAATTTCACACTGAAATCATTGGTACCTGCTTTAGCCGTCTCTATTGTAACAGGAGCGCCACCTTGTGCGTCTAGCATAACAAATGCTAAATCAGTTGGAAGTGCACCAGTCACAACAAATACCTCTGTTGAAGCGCCACCTACAGTGGTAAACGTTCCGGAGAACCGAGCAACAGCGCTTTGGTTTTGAGTAGCAAGAACAGTAACAGTCACATCAGGTGTTATAGCTGTTACCACTACAATCTCATTACCTAAATCGTCGCCTTCAATATAAATGTAGTCTCCTACAGTCATTTGGTCAGCAAATGTATTAAAGTATCCTACTGCTTTAATTACTGATTTATCATCAGCGGCAGAAGGGCCATAAGCAAAACCGATATTGACCAACCCTTCGGTAGCGTTAGTCGTGGTTTTAGCCATTAAAGTTGATTCAAAAGCCATTGTATTAACCTCCAAAGTTAGTTAATTGATTAAGGGGTCTCATCGCAAAGGATTTTGACAATACCTGGATCTTGTAATGCGCTTGCACCAAGACTCAAGTCAGAACCCACAGCCCAAGAACGTTTACGAGGTTCCCAGTTAATTTCAACCGTTGGGTCAATTTTAAATGCCATTCCCATTGACATCTTATTATACACAAAGCATGTGCGAATAAGAGCAGCAATAGGCAAACCACCTTCGGCAGGTCTATCACCAATGGTGATGAACTTAAAGCCCATGTAGGTATTAATCGTACCTTGCATCAAGTTCTTAACACTCACGAAATCTTGAGACGTTGCTTCTGGATCTTCTAGCAATGATTCAAGGTTATTCGCGTGGATAAGGATCGTTCTATCTTCCATATCAACGTTATTGGTATTAAGAATAGCTGATGCCCGACGAAGTTTAGCAACGGTTAAGTTAGTACCAGTAGCTGGAATCGAGAAAGCACCAGATACATCAAGTGCATTGATGATTTCTTGATCTTCTCTACGACCAATTGCTTTGACATGTTGGCGAGCTAAAGCAGAACGCTCGTCAGCATTAACAGTTGATTGTTGAAATTTATCAGTGAAGGTATCGAGTACAAAGTCGTTAAACGTTGTAGTGATACGTGGATGCGTAACATCCTGTCCAGGAGGCTCAGAACTGGGTGCACCACGAACTTGCATGGTAGCAGGGCCCATTTGAGGCCATTTATAAGCATCACCAACTACACCATGAACTTCAAGGGTTGTTCCTCGAATAGCTCTGGGTGCTTGGTAAAGCAGTTGAAATTGATCGCGAAACATTTGAATCGCGACATTCGATAGTGACTGAGTCATTTTTAAATCTCCGTAAAAGAAAAGAAAGTGTTTATTTCTTTAACGGTTATCCAAAAAAAAGGGCCGTATACCAGAAAGTTATTCTAAGTATCGGCCCCACAGGGGTTATCGAACTGTATATATTACATCACAGAAATGGCTAATTGTAAAGTGATTCATATAGCTCTTCTGTTGCCTTCGTCCATGCTGGATCACGTCCATAGCGATCATCGCCTTGCATCTGCATTGCTTTCTGCTTTAAATCAATTCCATTTACAATAGCCGACGCCTTCTCAGGTATCTCGACATGATTCTTAGACTCATAGGCATCATGGAATGTCTTAATCATTTTACCGATGGTCAGGTCTTTATTGCCAACTTCTTTTAGCATATCGTAGGTTGCTTCTGGCAGAACTGAGGCTGCCCACTTGATAGAGTCTTTTATATCCTGTACACCTTGGGGCCCTAGTTCTTTGCAGTCATCTTTAAACTGTTCGTCTTGAGCCATTGCGATCGATTCTTCATCGGCTTGAATCTTAGAGAAATAGAGGTTGGCTATTTTGTCATATGTATCTTGATTAACTCCACTTTCTTTTAGGACATTAGCAAAATCTTTCGCGAATGGATCGTCTTGAGTAATCGAATAATCTTCTAAGCCCTCTGGCACTTCTAACTTATATTCTTCGGGGGCTCCGGTATGTGCTCCTAATTTCTTCTCAAGTTCTCCATAGCTCTTTGCTAAATCCTCTCCTGTTTTAAACTTTTCAGGCAGCCATTCTGGTTTTGACTCAGCATCTATCTCGCCTTCTGTTTGTTCAAATAGAGACGGTTCAGACGGTTGTTCCTGAGCTTCTTGAGCTGGTTCTGTGGTAGTTGTCTCAGTTGATGCCATCACAGTTTCAGTAAGATTACTCTGTGGAGTGGCTTCTGAGGTTACTTCACTTGTTGCTTCTTCTGTCATTTTTACCTCGCATTGTATTAGAATGATAAATGATTGCTGAGTTCAATTTTCTCACTAAGTCATTTTGTCCTTCTCGATAGTAGGCAAAATGAATAGGTTGACTTGGATCTGCAACCGGCCTTCTGATGAATAGCACATCAAGAAATTTAAGCAGCTCTTCTCCTTGAGGATTATTAAGCGCTGCATAACTTAATTCCTTTAGCTTGTCATCTTCTGCTTTAGATTGTTCTGGGCTTATCATTGGGCAAGCGGTAGTTGAGGTTGTTGTACTTGACCCGCTGGCAATGGGGTAGCTTGTTGTTGTTCTTGGGCCTGTTGAGCAGCTTGTGCTTGTTGCTGCAATATTGCCTTAATCTTCTCAGGAGAATTTAGAAGTTTTGAAGGCACGCCAAGCTTCTCGCCCACATACTTATTAAGTTCGCCTTGATCAAAGGCTACTGCTACGCCTTGCTCGCCATAAACAGACTGTACAAACTGAACATCTTGTTGAACTTTCGCGACATCTTCTTGGTCTTGAATAGCAATCAGAGGCGATTCATATTTAAGCATGACTGTTTTTCGGTCAATAAAAACCTTAGGGATTATCTTTAATCTGCTAAGAATTCTTAAAGAGATATCCATGCTAGGTTCAATGAGCTCAACACTTAATCGTCCAAATGCTGTGGCATTTTGTCTTACCCAGTTCTGTTGTCTGATAGAAATCTCAGTAGCACTTACTCCGGACTTAACATCTGGTGGCAGTGGTTGAGAAAAGAGAGCCTTATTGATAGCAGCTTGCATCGATTGAATCTTCTCTAGGGCAAGCTTAGGTTGACCTCCGGTTTGAAGAGGTCGAATAGGATCTTTCCCACTTACTGAAGTTTCGATAGGGATTAATGCGCCAGGCTCTACGGTTATTGTAAAGGGATTGGCAACCCCACTATTTTCAACAAGGAAAGTTCCAAGCGCTGCAAATTTCCATGCACGTAAATCCCACTCAGACATTCCGTTTAATGAGCGAATGAATGGTAGCACGCGCAAAATTGGGCCATAACCTAATACTTCACCAGTCGTTTTATCCGATCTAAATCCTATCCAACTATTCTCAGAACGCTTTTCATTGAGCATGAGTTTCTTTGAAACAGGGTCTTGCACATAATATTGAAACTCATCAGTAAGGGATGTCTTCCCAGGAACAAGTACAAATCCTTCAATCAGTTCGACGACTCCATCTGGATCGTCTTTTAATCGAGTCTGTAATGTGCTCGTTAATTTGAGAGGCCACATTAATATAGCTTGTCTCATAGTAGTCCTGAAACACCTCCAAAAGTTTTGTATTCTTCCATGTCGTCCTTCTGAAAAAGCTACTTCACTAATCGCAATAGATCTAAATATCAGAGGATTATCAATGGGGCCTGCTTGTACCGTCATAATACCTGTACTAATACCCATATCGCGAATAGCTTCAGCTGATACTTGATAGAAATTAGACTGTTCAAGGTGTTTAAATAAAATCTCTGTAATTTCTTCTAACTCTTCTTTGAAAGCATCGGTATCTGCTTCGGCAACATCACTCCCAGGAACAAGACTTGCCCATCTTTGATAGGGGGGCATTAAAATAGACTGAACATCATTGGCATATTGCTTTAAACCTTCGGAGGCTGTGCTATCAAATATTTCAATGTTTCTTTGGTCGCCTGGCACATTCTCTCTGAAATTAGCACGATTGGGCAGTACTAAGTCATAAGCATCTTGAAGCCTATGGCGTTGCAATAACATCACATTCTTAGCATCTAAGTAGCGCTCAAAGAGCTGCTCAGGAGTATCTGTCTTGTTTTTAAATGTTGCCATGAGTTAGCCTAATGTATCACCTTGACCGAATAATCCCCCACCACCACCGGAAGCTGGACGTAAACGTTTGACTTTCTCTTCTTGAATACGCTTGTCCTCAGCTTCTTTTTTACGCTTTGCCTCATCTAAATCCGCTTGGAGCTGTTGTTGTTGCTCTTGAGCCATTTGTTGCTGCTCACTATTGCCACCACCACTCATAATAATACCTCCGACTTAATAATATTTTTATTCATCTTCAACAAACTCTTATACAATTGGTAAGGCGTCACGCTAAAATCCTTGTATCCTATAAAATACTTTACAAATGTGACACAAGTAAAACCTATAAGCAACCGTGGAAATTTAGTATTCTTTGACATATCGCGGTAGGTCAATTTCAATAGTTTCATCTCTTTACTTTTCGACAACCATCCAGGTGCATTATCAGTCGTCGCATAAGGCAAAATGATAACTTCTAAGCTGCGTTCATTTGGCGCTATTAAAATCCAGTTATAGTCATCCTTATAAAGAATCGAAACGTGACCATATCCATCCTTTAATATTCGCTGTAGCTTATGCTCTCCATTGCGAAATATCAGCCATGCTTCTTTATTCATAAATTCTAAATACCGTAATCATCAATAAAGATTTATCACCTACGAACGCTTCCTGTTCTCGTTTAATGTCGCGTTCTTCTTGCTCTTTACTCTGAGCGATAATAAAGACGCTCTTCTTTAAGGATAATTGGCGTCTTTCAATAAGCTTTTTAACTCGTAATCTAAGACTCATTTCATAAATTTATGTTCAAATAGGACAAACAAGAATGCAACAACCCAAGGCCCTCCCCATCTTAAGACACTAAGAAGATTGGTTTTAGTGTTCTTAATTGCAGTTGTTGTTATTCTCCAATCATGTAGCTCTGTCACTTCTTCACGCATTTTCTTAAGCTGTTCACTGCCCATAGTTTCTATTAGCTCGATAATGCGATCCAATCGCGTTACTACTTCCGTTTCTTTCACGACAAGGCCTCGTTATTACCATTTAGCTTTAATCAAGTAAGACGCAGCTGTGATATTTAAATCAGCAGCACCGCTCGGCGCTAAGATATCAATATAAAATCCATCTACTACAAATGGATCGGATTCTCCATCAACAAATGTTTCAAATACCGTAGAGGCATTGTCGAGAACGAGAGAAGAAACTTTTACGATTCTATTTTCTGATATGATGGAATCATCAACTTGCCTTCTGAGTCTTACCTCATATTCGACGTCGGTGCCTGCTGGCCCATCTACATCTCCTGAAATAGTGATTCTTATCGAATAATCATTATATGTTTTTCTAGCTGTAAATAGATTTGATGGCAACACAAATTTATCATTTGCTTCATCAAGAATATCTGTAATGGTTACATTACTCGTATCTTTGAGAACAGTACCAGGATTAGTTCTTATGTTCTCACCCGACTCTACAAAGAATTCAGTGAGCTTCTTTGAGTTTGTAGCTGTTAATAAAAACGGGAGTCCGGTGGAACCAGTATTGGTAACGCCGTACGTCAACATTGAAATTTGATTGGTTTGTAAATCAGCCATTTTATAAATCCCTCCTTATTGCATGTATACTAAATCCAGAGTTAATATTGACATCAACAGAGGTAGCACCGCCTGTCACTTGAACTGTGACGCTCACAGTGTCACCTGTGTCAAGTTGACGAGTTACACTGCCAGAATCAGTCATGTTGCCAGCCGTACTTGCTCGCGCAAGGAAATCACCTTCAATAACTGAAGGATTATCACCGCCTGCTAGAATCTTCACATCTCCTGTCGTATGGCCTGCACCAATACCTGAAAGGGATATATTAATAGGAATTCGATATAACCCTGGTGAAACAATTGTAGCTATACCAGTTGCCGCAACATAAGTAATATTATTGTCATTGCTGCCATCAAGTTCAAAGGGAATAGTAAATACTTCTGCATTCCCTGTGACATTCGATTTAGTCACCGTCACAATCGTATTTAAAGTAGGATTCTTCTCGGTTGAGATGTTAATGGTATTAGTTGCATCATCAACTAACGTTCCTTCAAGTTTCCCAAACTTCATCGTAAGTGAACTAGAACCTGAGATATCAAGAGCTGTTCCAACACTTGCATCAACGAAATCTATTCGACCTGATACATCTGCCGCATTAGAAATCTTTATAGCTTCGCCCGATGCGGAGGTTTGCGTTATTCTTTTTATACCGAAGAATGTTTTACCAGTTGATTGCACATCAATCATCGTGCCCGTTCCACTATTAAGCATTCTGTCGGAACTAAAATACAAATCGCCTATTCCTGTGCTATCTAATCCCAGTCCAGAACCTCCATGACTAATATCATCAGCGATTATTGTTAATATACCACCTGTCTGCGTTAGAAATGGAGTAGACGGGGCTGATATCTTGGGAACATTAACCACACATATCCCGCTGGACATGATGATGCCGCCCTCAATCCTTACTCCTTCTATATTGGTTGTCCCTGCAAGTGTAATATTACCTACAATCGTACCTGTTCCCACCAAAGTAGTATTCGTTGGCAGCGTAACGTTTTCTGTATAACGGCCTCCGTCAACCATTTCCATTCTAAATTGTTTGGTAGGACTTGGAGATTGTAAAACAATTTCAGACGCTGTCTTAGTAGCTGTTAGAAATGGTTTCTCAATACTCTTACCATCATTTGTATCAGAACCTGCCTTAGCAAAGTAATAGGTAAATAACTGGTCTAGTGTACCAGGAGGTGCAATCGTAATGTCATACCATATTTGCACATCATCCGTTGTCTTTAGTGTAAGTCCTGCTGGATCAAGCCAGGTTAACGTGGTTCCACTAAGTGTAAAATCTTTCCCCGCTCCAAATATTGACCCTTTACCGTTCACCATAAGTATTGAACTGGATGGATCAACGGGTGTATTCGAAAGAGTAAATACAGTATCCCCGTCACTTGGAACAGGGATAAATTCGTGTGTAACCCCCGAGCCTGCGGCAATGGCATTCGATACAAATTCAGTGGTTGCAATTTTAAGCGTAGAATCTGCTGCTGCCTGAGTGGTGGCTAACGTTCCGTCTGGTAGGGTTACACTTGAGCTTATATCACCATCCGCATTAACTTGGACGATACCGCCGAGCAATGCAATTTGCTCAGCGGTGATGACATTCGTTGCTCTGTTAATTTTAAACGCTTCACCTGCATCGGTGTAAACTTTAAATAGATAATCAGAACCAGTGTCATTTACGCCATCTGGATAACCAGCGAGTTCATTAAGCCTGGCTACAATACCGCCATTATCATATGTCCACGTATATGTAGCTGCACCGATTAACTTAATACGCGCAGGGAAAGGAACATCGTTAAAACCTGAAATTGGGAATGATATAGGAGTAACGCTATCAAATAAAAGCTTTCCTCCTGTTCCTGATCCTTCATAAAGTTTTATAATTGGAGCTTGGCCACTTATAGCCGTACGCATTGCAAGGCCGGGACAAAATATATCCGTCGTCGGCTTAAAGGTTTGAGTCTTTAGACCTGTTGAACCAATAGAGCCAGGACTGCCTGGATCATAATTTATATCTGTCGTTGTAAGAGTGCCAGTACCTTTATTAATCTCAAGGAAATTATCCGTTGCTGAGTCGACATTTCCTATAAATCCGCCTAAATCACCAACGGTTACTACATTATTGCCTGGGATCGATGCAACTAAATTATTGACATCTCTATTCCATAAATCTTCAACGCTTATCGCATTAAATACGGCCTTAGCTGTAGGCAATTGATCGTCTGTCGAGGAACCATTAACAGTAGTTGAAATTTCATCAACATTCGTGCCAGCACCTAATGTGATATCTCCCCCAGGGGCATGTAAAGTTCCTTCGATTGTAACGCCAGCACCGGATTTCCTAACAATATTATTAATGCTTAATCCTGATGTTTTGAACGTTGCAAAGGTACTCATTTTAATATCAACGCCATCGAGAACGACGTCAGCCGTTCCGGCATCAATGATTAAATCGCCTGAACTATTCGTGATAGTATTATCTTTAATCTTAAAGAGTTCTATATCTACGCCGTTTGCAGCCGTCTTCTCTGTAATCGTATCCGTCTTTAGCGTTGTATCAACGACAACATTTCCTGAGCCATCTATAGTTAGACCAAGGTCATCTATTGCATTGTTCTTGAGTGTCAATGTTTGAGCTGTGAGAGTACCTCCGAAAAGAACCTGTCCACCTGCACGACCTGCTAAGAAGGCTGTAGGAAGCAAATAATTAAGAGTAGTAATAAAGCTGTCAAGAGGTGTACCCGTTGGGTCTTTAATAAAGGGATGCCTATCATCATCAGCCGATACCGTCTGTACTGCAAAATCCTGCGGTTTTTTACCTGGTACTGCCATCTCTATACCCTCATGATTGGTTTAGTTGCCATGCATCGTCTGAGCCATCGTTGAGCTGCCATGCATTATTGCTACCATCGTTTAGTCGCCACGCACCTTGGATGGCAGGAGGCGTAGGAGAGCCATCAAATTGATTCTGTCCACGCAGCCATTCTTTCTGTTGAGAAGTAAGCGGAGAGTATCTAAACGGTGATGGTAGTGGCATTATCTATAGAACTCAACACAGACGAACGCAGACTCTCCGCATATAAAGTTAAGCGTTGTTAGTCCACGAACATCGACACTAGGCTTGAGCAATACACCTGAAGTATCAACAGGAGTGGAACCAACAGGTCTAACTGGGTTTACATCAGCTCTCACAAAGATATCCTTCCCAGTATCGTAATAAAGGATTGCCATATTGGCATCACTTGGAACTGGAATACTCGCTGCGACATCAGCTGATAATAGAATAGTTTTTGTTTCATCGGAAAAAGGTGCTATATAAGTAGCAATTGCACCAGGGTCTTTATCAATCTTGAGTTGTGTTGTCATGATATCCCATCTTATTAAGTGATTTGTCAACTACAGCCATTAACTTATCAATAGGCTCTTCTTTATCCTGCTCGTCAAAGTCATCTGGCATAATCATATCGTCAAGCTCAGCGTCCATTAGTTACCTTCTATTGCTTCCAGCTTCTCTACTTTATCTCTTAAGTCTGTCACTTCATCAATCTTAGCAAGCTGTGCGATAGCGTTGATGGACTTCTGCATTTCATCGGCAGTAATCAATCCATGGCCTACAGAGTTCAGTACAGCCTTCCCAGAGTCATTTAACGTGCCCTCTGCTATTCCATGGATTTCTAAATTACGTTGCTCAGACATTCTATTTTGAGCAAATAATAACTTCGCACTTGGAGCGTTGAAGTTCTTATTTTCAAGATTATCATCAACTCTTTTTTGGAGAATACCGCTTAAAATATTAGCTGCACGCGTGTAGGCACAAGAAAACTCTTTGTGAACTCGCTTCCATTCCAATAATGTCTGCTTAACAACTCCGAACTCTTCAGCTATCAAATACAGGTTAACATTCTGCTTGGCGAGCTTAATAATTTCCTCACAATATTCTTCCTTATAATCTGTAGGACGACCCATATCTGCCATTTGATTTCTCTCTGTTTCACAATACTAACTCTTGTACCCTCTGTATGCTTGAAGTACAAAGGGCATTTAAGGAACAAGAGTCAAACTAACAAAGCAACGCTGCTAAGGAGTACGTGGAAGATATTAGGAGAAAGCAGCGCTACTTATTCGGTTAATAAATATACAATTCAATAAATTCACCCTATCATACCCCCATTATTTATAATATTATTTAGATTAACACTTTACTTCTCGATACAATGCGCTACAATATGATACTCAAACAACATTAATCATCAAATTAGGGAAAGAACTATGAACGACGAACAAAAAGAATCGATAACTGTTCTCATGAAAACCATACAAGACGCTATGAACGAGTCAAACTTACCATGCAACATGGTCGTTCCATCACTAGTTGAATCTCTTAGACAAACCTTAAATAATATATTTGAAGCAGAGGTACCCATGGAAAATTTTCACGAATCCATTCAACAATTAATCTCTTTTATATACGAGCACGAACAGACCAAGACAGAGGAACATCATGACAAGCAATCTACATGAAGAATGGAAGAAATCAAAATTAATAGAGCCATTAATGGCAGTTGAGCACCCAACCTACGGAGTAGGAATGGTTGAGGATGTATTGGGCCACGCGTGCATTGTTAACTTTATGGATTATGGTCTAATTAATGTTTATAAAAAAAATCTTAGCAAGGTGCCTTTTAAGAAACCAGATAACAAAATGAGGGAACATCATGGAATTTCATCGGAACGAAATAATAGTTGAACGTCACTTTGGCTCTGGCACAGTAATACTCGTATTGCGTCATCACTGCCTGGTTAAGTTCAACAAGCGCGGTTATCACACTGTCAATACGAAGAACATGCATAAATATAATAAAACTACAGGGGAAATATCATGACTAACTACCAAGAGGAATACGCTTCACATTCTCGAGAATTACTTAGAGATAAATTAATTAAATGCACAGATAAACAAGTAGAGGTATTCAATAAAATGTACGGCTCTATAGATAAAATAGCTATAGATAAAATGGAATGGGCATACAACCAAATATGTCTCACATTGCAGCTAAATAAGAAAAAGGAAGCATCATGTTAGGCGTATTAAAATGCGGGTGTACTCCCGATGCTTCAGGTTTTGGTTATTGCGATGAGTGCGAGCAAGCACTACGAAAAAAAGTATATAGAAATATGAGTCAAGAAAGAAAAAATTATGACAGGTATGTTCTTCGCATGAAAGGCCCATGCTTTGAAGAGGAGCCGTCCTTTCTTGATAAGGGTTGCTGCTCATGTCACATTGACCCACCTTGTTCATTTTGCGAGAACTCTAATGAAGAGGAGATATCATGACCGACTCAACAACTGACCAACTAGACGAATTACTAGACCACGCTGAAAACCTTGGAAAACGAAAGGCATTACTGCGCTTCAAATCGGAAATTGACAAGGTTTTCGAGATACTTTACGAGCATATGCTAGCTAAGCCTCATAATGAAAAGGAGAAACCAAATGAACCCTCATAAATTCATCATCGGAGACTGGGTGCATCACTGGTTATATGACCATGGTATGGTCGTAGGCTACTGCAACCATATCACAGAATGTTATTTTTTAGAATGGCCTTCGCACGTTTATTTTGGAAGTAAAACCGAACGTGATATAGATGAAATTTCACTCACACGTCCAATGTACAAAGGAGCTCCCCATGAGAATACCTAAATTCCGAGCCTACATCAAAGCCACAGGCGAAATGCATCCCGTTGCTATCGTCAACACATTTACTCACCTCATCCATACCATCCCATTGCCAAAGAAATGGAGCACTGGAGAAATGTCAACCCAAATGAGATTGTATGGTTTCGATGAAATAGAACTTATGCAATACACTGGCTTCAAAGATGTCAATGAAGTTGAGATTTACGAAGGGGATATCGTAAATTCACATAAAAATCTTTCACCTTTTTCGTTTTATAAAAGAACAGTTATAAGGGATGAAGATACAAATAACATTGAATTAGAACCGAGAAGTGGATTCATTCTTTGTAAGAACACCTCTCAAACAAGATTTGAAGTTATCGGAAACGTCCACCAACATCCACATTTACTAGAGGAACCAACTGATGACTGAACTTAAAATAGGCGATTGGGTTAGAAGCGAAGCACAGGGAATTGGTCGAATTATGGATATAGGACATGATGAAACAAAAGAGGTAATTTGGTTTTCAACGAGAACACAACAAAATTTCAATAAATCAAATAGACTCACAAAAGTCATCCCTAAATTCGATAGCTTCAATGACCTGTTTAAAGAAGAAGCAGAGCCCAAGCCTAAGTTCGAAGTAGGTGACATCGTCAAATTTAATATTGCAAGTACTGTGCTATGCGCACAGGTAGATGATGTTATCTGTACAGGAGGGCCTGGCGGTTGGAATTATATTATAGAAGACTGTAGCATTCCTGAATCACGCTTATCTTTTCATGAAGACCATTTTTATGACTAACACAAAAATTCTAAATAAAATTGTCTTTGAGTTGCACGGTAGCTTAAAAAAACTAGCTGTGGATAATAAGCTATCAGGAGCCGATGTTAGAATGATATTGGTTCAATTGCTAGCGGACTTTCAATTTATTCCTCCCAAAAGACAAGCTGAATTTCATTTTTTTATTACAGAGGCAGTCTACCGTTTTAATTATTCTGATTCAAATGACTTCCCCAAGCCTATCGGAGAAAAAGATGACTAAAATATCAAGAATTATGATTGAACAAATAGAGGATAAACTCTCTCAGAGAGAAATTGAATTATGCAGTATAGAATATTGTACTGCAGATTGTTTTTTTAATTTTAGAGTATTATTTAAAAAAAATAGTTTTGTAGTTGCAATTAACGACAGTCACCCGCTAAATATTGACGAGATTGTTTCCTTTATAATATTCTCAGTAGAGAGAGCTAACAATGACTAACCTAGAAAAATACCTCACTATCAAACAAATTGTGAACCCCGAAGGAATTATCCCTGTCTCTCGCACTACGTTCCTGCGTGGCGTTAAGGAAGGCATCTACCCTAAGCCTACTTACTTTGGCAAGCTCATACGCTGGAAAGAATCAGACATACTCGAACTGCGTGAAAAGGGGAGCAAGCCATGAATGAGCATAGAATGGTAGAAATATCTAAGGAAATTATGCGTCTGATGAATGAGAAAGAATTCACAAAACAAGAAAAATTTAATATTTTAACGTCATTAACAGGAGTTGTTATCGAGCTAAGCCTATTTGAAGACTTAGAATCTTTTATGGATGACGTGCTTAACGTAGCCCGAAAATACAATCCGAGAATTGAATAAAACAATAAATCCTGATACACTCATCACAATCAATCTGCCATCATATTTGTGTGGTACAATGTGCTTAGGCGTGGTGGCAGCATTGATTTAACATCCTCTCAACCCAATCCACAGCTTTCCCACTAGCAACTTGCCTACCCGTTACTCTCAGTATTTGCCATCCTAATAATATTGCTTCGTTGTATTTCTCACAATCATTTTCAAACCCTAAAGGTCGCGTATGCCTTCCTCTTGTCCACATGCCTCCCTCACATTCCAAACCAAACTTCTGATTAGGCCAACCAAAGTCAAGCCTCCATCTTCTCATCGGATGAAACTTATGCTCCCTCACCCATCCTTTTATCTTGAGTGCTTTTAGTTGGAATGCGAAGGCTTCTTCTATTTCAGACATTCTTTGCATTTCTCTTTGTATTCATTGTCCAGATAGCTAGAAGCGAATACTTGACATGCTTCTTTAGAAGGAAAAATTTCATTGCAATCAATAGTTCCTATGCCACTCACGTAGTAATTACTTTCTTCACCCGCACTATAAATGCAGCTATGTATCTTATGTTTTTTGATATAATTTCCTGTCTGATTGTAATACCAAACCTCATCCCCAACATCATATTTAAACTCAACTGTTTTCATCCCTTTTACTCCAACAAAATGCTTTAGCGGAATCTTCTTTTAGATTGTTAAATGTACCTATAGGCTCACCCATAAATGTTTTGAAAGTATTGCTAGAATTTAAACATTCAACGTAATCCAACGCATGATAAACAATTTTTAACTCAGAAGTGGTAAAATTATTGAATTTTTTCTTGATTCTTTTTTTATCCTCGTGCATCCGCATGGATTCATATTTTTGCTTTATCATTTCATCTTTCCAATCAATAATCTCAAATATTTTAGTCATTGCACTCTACCTCCCTTTTTATCAACTCATCTTCTATTTCTATAAACAATTCATCATCAGTACAGTCTTCTTCCTCTCGTCTCATATACTCAACCAATGACAGAGACAAAATATCTAGTTCTTTAGCCGAAAACCCATCCCATCTATTTTCATTCGTTTGTTTCATCTTTCATCCTCTTTAAATATAATCCACATACCTTATTCTTATCAGCATCCTCAAGGTTCACCCCAAAGTAACTACAGGAATATTCTTCAACTGGCAAATCATCATCAGTCATAAATATTATCTCCGTATGTTCTGTAATTATTGCTTTCTCTAAAAAATTCATAAGCTCTTTAATCTTCATCACTGCCCTCCCCAAAGTTTATGCCAATAATCTTTGCAACTCTTTATCTCTTTCTCACACATCTCTGTCACGTCTTTATCCGTTGAGGACTTATCAATGACATCCTTTTCATAAAATAATTCTCCTGCCGAATATTCATAAGCAATCCTACCTCCCAAGAAAAGAGATACGCTGATTATCCTTACCTCTATCTCTATCCCATCAGGTGATTTAATCCAGACTCTCTCGCCTAGCTTGTACTTGTGTTCGTATGTTTTATTCATGATTCCTCAACTTTAACTCCTCTTCAATTTCGCAGTAAAGACTGAAAGTTAATGGGAAAAGGGGCTCGCAGCAATCGCACTCAGTCCTATCACTTTCCTCCAAACATCTTGAAATTTCCTCTAGTTCTTGCTTGCTGATAAATGACCATTTAAACTTTTTCTCCATGTATGGAATTTGTCTTTTCATCACATCAACCAATTCATCACTCATCATCATCCCCTTTAATCTCCTCTTTTTTATTTATTTCTTCCTCAATATCACATCTACCCTCGAGATAAAGATAGCAAGTTGAACCGCAATTTCCATTCATTCCACTGCGTTCACATTCTGTCATAACAGCTAAATTTTCACTCATCACCATCCCCATATTTAATTTCACACGCATACCAAGTAGCCAATACCCATCCTGGTGTGGCGAGCGCCAAACCAAACCAACTTCCACAAAACCCAATAAACCCTCCGCTCAATATCATAAGAAGCCCGAGGACTAAAAGTAATGCGTTTCTCGTCATATCTATCACCCTCCATTAATCGCCTCTACTAGCCAATTAAATTTTTCTATCGCAGCATCAACATCATCAAACTCCCACGTATGAGTTTGATGTTTTAAATAAGTTATAACTGTATTTTTTTCAAGAGTCGCCAATTCAATTGAACTTATTCTAATTAGCGTATTGTCAATCTGAATAAAATCAGGCTTTTTCTTTTTAAACCAACTCATATCTATCACCATGTATTAGCAACGCAATATACTGCAAATAAAAAGACTGCCATTAGCAGCACCAAACATAACAACGTCTTAATGTCTTCCCACATGACATACATCCTCCATTAACCTGTAAGCATTCCTTACAAGTTGAACTGTTAAAAATTAATCGAACAACATTGCAACCTCATTTGACTTGCAGCTTTGCTCTTCAAATCTAATAAACTTTAGAATATTAGACCATCCTCCGCTATCAGGAGACTGAAATACAACATACTCCTTTTCATCATCCTGATACTTTTTAAGTCGGTTTATTAATGCCTCAATTTTAATTCTTTTCATATCTCTCATCTCCCATTGAACTATTAAAAATTATTTGTCGGTTGGTTTTGCGTGTGAATTGTAAACGTTTATCGTAATAGTCATCACAGAATGCCCATACCCTCCTTGAAAATTAGTTTCAACGATAGAACATTTTTTATCCATATCATCATCGCCCAAACAGTTACTACCGGCTTTATTCAAGAATTCCACCAAATCTTTTTTTGTTATTCCTGGACCTACAAAATCTTCAAACCATCCCATATCTCTCATCTCCAATATTTAATTATCTCCAAAAAATACGACAAACACACTAAGCTGAAAAATCATAACAAACAGCAAGCACACGCCCCATTCATGAATGTTCGCGCACAATGGAGCTAAAATTAACGTTCCAACTATTATCAAAAACTCTAACATCATAATTCCCCTACAAGTTGAGCTGTCAAAAATTATTTGTTGGTTTATCAGTTATAAATTTTGCATATGCTTTTAATATATAAGCGTCTTCTCCACCACGATATGTAACTTCCATAGCCATTTTTAAATTTTTATGATTTAAATCAAGTCCATTTTCCTTGGCGCTCCCTTCAAATCTCTCTTTAACCACTTCAATCAATCTTGGATGAATATTTTCTGGTATTAAATCAAAAGATTTTTCTACACAAAATACATGTCGACTGTCACAAACTGAACTGACTTCTTCATTATGATTTTTTCTCTTAAAAATATTTCTTAACTTCATATCTATCACCCCTTTAGTAATATCTCTCAGAACACTCCTAACATCCCCGTCACGCCATTTTAATCTCTTCCCGCCACAATGCCATTCCTTTACCCCTTTTCGTTTAACGTACCCCCTTTACATTTCGTTTTTTGCCTATCTACTAAATCATTTCTTCCTAATATTCCATAAATTTGCTGAATATGATAATTTGCCACTTCCTCACTTCCCTTGCTGTACTCTTTTCGCTCATAGTAGTTCGACGGCATTTTTTGTTTCTTCGTCATCCATCCACAGTTGCACTGAGGCCCCTTGAAAATCGTCCCGCATTTCTGGCACTTCGTTTTAATTATCATCTCCATCCTCCTCAATCGTACATTCCGCTAAGTAATTCTCAAACTTCGTTTTGCCGAATAGCGTGACAGGCCGTAAGTATCTCTCCATCGTCTCGTCTCCCATCCATTTCCCATGCATGTAAGCAATCATCGTTTTACATTGCTGGAATGACACCCCGCTTTCTAGTCGAGCGATGATTGGCTTGAGTGTCGTTTCAACCGCCCTGAATTTCTTCCCTGTGAGCGAATTTAGAAATTTTAATAGCTCCTCAGCTTGAGACTTATCCACAGGTGAAGTAATTTTTTTTCGAGTTACTCGACATAAAGGTTTTAGATCTTTTCTTTCTTCTTTACTTCTTATATTGTAGTCCCCCTGGTGTTCCGTGTGGTGCTCCTGCACATCCAAATATGGTGTTCTAGCCTTAGTGTTTACTGGGTTTGTCTGGTGTTCCCTGTGGTGTGCCGTCTGGTGTTCCTCCCTTGCTTGATATTGCTCGTAATTACATACCGTTATTAGCGTGAATCTGTTGGTTCTTTTCTGAGAAATCATCCCGCTTTTCTCTAGATTGTTTAGGAAGGTACTCACCCACTTTCGTCCCTTTTTCCACCTGTTAGCTAGCTTCAAAATTGATGTTAATTTTTGACCACGAGCAACTAGAATATGCTTTCCTGCGATCGTTGTTTCCGATTCTTCGTAATTCACGGAAATTAATAGATCTATCCATGCACCAAAAGCATTAATAGACTCCATGTCAAATAACCAATGTTCCGTTATTTTTCTATGAATCTTAATCCATCCATTGGATGACATAGTTATCCCTCGTAAAAGTCTTCTAACCTAAACCCGAGCTTCTTTTTTTTGCTAATACGAAGATATTTCTTGGCATGATGAGGTAACGGAAACCGTTCACCCGTCTCAAATTGACTAATTGAAGTGCGATAAAGACCCGCAAGCAACGCAAAATCAGTTTGGTTTAAACCCGTTGCTTGCCTAATCTTTATAACAATTTCTTGCGGAGTCATAATACAATCCTCTGATAACATTGGATTATTATCACGTAACAGAATGTATTATGTCAAGATTATTTTTTCTTTCTTTTCTTCGCTTCTTTGGCAAGCGTAATCGCTAACCGTGCTCGTTGACCTGTTAAGCCTTTCTTCTTCGCTTCCGTAGTCTTAAAAGATGCTTTGATGGTTCCTTTCTTGGTTATAGCGCCTGCTTTCTTAGCTGTCTTAGTAAATGAGCCAGGATTTTTAATGGCTTTCTGAATGAAATTCTTCTTACGCTCTGAGGGGGTATGTTGTGGCATAATGTTCACCTGTGAAAAATAAATCGAAAATAATTTAATTTAATCCTTGACACAGATTGTATCTCAACTATACTGAGTTCGTAGTAACAAACTGTTTCAAGAAATCATAATTTTAATTTAGGGAGAGACCAAAATGAAAGATTCACTCAATCTCGCAATAGAATACGTAAGTCATGGTATCACAACCGTTACGGAGCTTAAAGAAGATCAATTAAGAGAGTTTTCAATTCAACTCTTCTCAGAAGAAGATGATTATGGCGATCAAGTATCGATGTTAGTTGATAGTGATTACTTTAAATCTATTCCGAAACTTCTGATATCGCTTATCGTTCCACAAGATCCATATCCTTCGGGCAACCTAAAATCCGATATGATTAACTCAATGATTCAAGATAATGTCAAAGGGAAGATATCAAACACCCTCATTAAATGTCTAGTCTCCACTTATTCTTTGGAGATGCAACGACTCTTAGATTATGCGGTCAATGATATGAGCGAAATCAATGAACAATGTCATAATGATTACCTTTATACACAATCTCAGGAGGCTCAGTTATGACAGTCGCAGAGAGAATTTGTGCTCGCATCCTAGCAAGACGCAATAAAGTAAGAAGAAGGCAGTCCAAAGAGACGTGGTCAACTTATGCGCTAGGTTTTCTTTGGTTGGGTTTATTTGCTTACACTGTTTATACATGCTTGATAATTATTACTAATTAAGAAATAGGGAGAGAATTTAATGAGTATATTACCTTTTAAGAAAAAAGAGGCGGTCGATATTAATGTAGATTTAGTGAATACTCTACGACGTATCAGAACCGAGAAGAAGCAATTGGCAATTATGGAGAAGAAGATTATCTCTCAGATGAATGAAAGAAAATCAACAGATAATTATCTCTATGATGAAAGTCTTAAACCAATTGCAAAGTTAACCATATCTACTTCAACGGGTTTTGATGCGAAACTTCTTAAGGAAGAGGATCCAAAAACTTATGGAAAGTATCCGAAACTCTCCACGCGTCAAACGTGGTATCCATTGTAGCAGGTAATAGATATGTTGTTCTCCGTTATCAACGACTCCTCCCACACCGAGAGGAGTCAAGGGAGATTAGAAAAGTTAGGGATTATACAAGTCGATGATATTCAGGATTTTGAAATTAAAAGTTTGGATGATTTGATGAGCTTAGTAAATGTTACGGGTCAACTGACCATAGAAAATTATAATATAATATTGTGAGGAGGAGATATGGGAAACCTAGTTATGTTGTCAGTAGTACAATTTGTAATAGTTATCTGGATAGTATTTCTTAAAAAGGGGGTCGACCTTGCGATTGATGAAATATGTAAATTGAAAATAGAAGTAGCGGAAGCTCAAGTAGAAAATGCTTTGTTAATACAAAAATACATGAAGTGAGGATAAAATGAATTCAATTTTATTACTAATTATTATTTGTTTAGCGGTAGGTTACTTAAAATATTTATCAGTTAAATTTAATAAAACAGCCAAGAAAGCAGACAAAGAAATGGATAGGATGGAGGAATATTTTAAAAGAGCGTTTGGGCCGCACATTAATAGAACTACGGAGGATAAATAATGCCATTAAGAGCAGTTAAACCAGAAACTATTGAAAAGAGATTAAAAGTTTTCTTCTACGGTAAAGCCGGTGTAGGGAAGACAATGACCTCGATTCAGTTCCCGAAACCTTATCTGATTGATACAGAGCGTGGTTGTGAGAATGACCAGTACGTCAAAACTCTATCAGAAAAAGGAGGCGTTATCTTTCAGACTGATGATTTAGACGAAATTATCACAGAAGTTAAAGCGCTCATCACAGAGGAGCATGACTTTAAAACTCTGATTATTGATTCGTTAACTGTCGTCTATCAAAAGGTTGTTGATGAAGAAGCGGTTAAACCTAGTAAGGATGGTAAAGATCCAACTGCTTTTGGAAGGCATTATACTGTCGCTAATAGGAAAATTAAACATCTCCTTACTTTATGCACTAGACTTGATATGACCGTTATCTTTACTTCCCATCAAAAAGCGATATACAATGAAAAAATGCAGAACCTTGGAAATACATTTGATTGTTATAAGAAAATGGATTATCCCTTTGATTTGCTAATAGAGATTGATAAGCGAGGAAGTGAAAGATTCGGGATAGTCAAAAAGACAAGGATACAAGGATTTCCTGATAGTGAACAATTCCCCTTTACTTATGAAGAAATCGCTAAACGATATGGAAAAGATGTCTTAGAACGCATAGCTGTTCCCAAAGCTCTTGCATCTGAGGAACAAATATCTGAGTTAAACGAACTCATTGAGCTTTTAAAAACTCCTGAGTCCGTTATCTCTAAATGGCTTTCTAAATCAAAATCTGAATATTTTGAGGAAATGGAAGAAGAACAAATCGTTGCATGTATCAATTCACTTAAAACTAAACTACCCACTATGGAGAAAAAATAATGAAACTAGAACCCTTTAAAATCGAAGGCTTTCCCGTGCTTGCAATAGGAAAGGCCAACTTTCAAATTATTGAAGCAGCTGATGTTGTATCAAAAAAAGAAGCCGAGAACGGCGTTACAACTCCGAACATGCTAAGAGTTAAATTCCAGCTTTGGGATATAAACGGAAAGAGAGGCATCGCAAAAGTCTGGTTTTCTTATGCTGAGGATTGGCGGTGGAAGCTAGGGAAGCTATTGGAAGCAGTTGGCCTGGAAAAACTAGCTGATACAGGCGATATTGACCCTCATTTATTCCAAGATAAAGCAGGAAAGTGCAATCTAGGGGTAGAAGAATATAATAGCGAAGATAGAACAGTTATCAAATCTTTTATCAAGAAAGAAGTTTCTGATAATGCAGGAACTAACGATGATTTAGATGACGACATCCCTTTTTAACTTAGGAGAATAATATGAATAATAACGATAGTGACCCACGTTTTGGTTTTGGTTTTGGTTTAAGTTTTGGAATAGGTTGGATATTCATAATTATCGTTGTGCTATTAATGGCTGGATGCCCAAGATATACTGTATGGAGTCAAGGCATGTCTGGTAAAGCTGAATTAAGAAGGGCTAATTGGAATAAGCAAGTGCAAGTTCAAGAGGCAAAAGGGAAAAAAGATGCTGCAATTTTACTAGCTGATGCAGAAGTAAACCGCGCAAAAGGGGTGGCAAAAGCTAACAAAATTATTGGAAACTCTCTAAATAACAATGAGGCTTACCTTCGATATCTGTGGATAGATAATCTCCAGAACGAGCATAACCAGGTTATCTATGTCCCAACTGAGGCAAATTTACCAATCTTGGAAGCAAATCGATTAAATCAAAATAGGAGGTTACATGCTAGTATTAACGCGCAAGGCAAATGAGTCTATTCATATAGGAAAAGATATCATCATCCACTTTCTCGAATGTGGGAAAGAGGTATGCAAGGTAGGGATTACTGCACCAAAACACATTAACATCATTAGAAATGAATTAATCGGAACTCCAAAAGAGGTGAAGCGTCATGCAATTAGTGGAAATAGGTAGTGAATTTTATCATCCCAATTCAATATTCAAAGTATCGACTATATTGGCTAGCGAGAGTGGTTTTTTCTTTAAGGTAATATTTAAAATGGACAATGAGTCAATCACATTTTCTGATAATGATTTGAAAACACTTGAAGATATCAGAACTGCGCTCGTTATAAACATTGATGTTTGTCTAAAATAAAGGTGAAATTATGTTTATGTTTGAACTTCAGGGTCGATGGATTAATCCTCTAAATATCGAACGAATGTATTACAACTATGATGATGTTGTCGTTATAGAATTTGTTTCTGGAAATATTTCAGAAACTTTTAATATATCTAGATCGGAATTTAGTGAGTTAATCAGTGATATTGGAAGTTCTTAAAATAAAGGAGCCGCATTCACTTTACCCATAACTGGCCCTCCACGGTACGGATTCTCTTCTCGGAACTGCTGGCCGATTGCCATAAAGGCATCCGCGCCGTGAGAAGCCCAGTTATGTTTAGGTTCGTCTTTTAGAACCTCATCCTTTTCATTATATTCAGAATGATATTCCATCAAACATGCTAATCCCTTCTTGCAGTTAGTTTCATGGATCCAAATCCTATTGAATATTCCACGAACCGCGTTAATAGCATCTATTTTGTGGCTGCACCTAGGCACTATTTTAAGCCGAACGCCTAATTTAGCTGCCTGCTCTTGAGTTGATTTTGGGGCTGCAAAGGTTTTATGTGTTCCGTCATGAGGAATGTAATGGTCTTTATAAACAATCCTATTGTCTGTTCTAAACTTATCCAATTCATAAATATAATGTTGAATATCTTCCATGTTCTTCTCGTAATAGTTAATGCATTTGAATAAATTGTTATGTCGTTGAACCCACCAGATTGCAGTATAATCGCTTCTTCCTAAATCCCAGTAGGTTTCCACGGGGATATTCGTGTCAATTCCAAAGTTACAGATTCGTCCATCCGTGCGCGCCTTCCTTAGAGATTTGGCAAAATAAGCTCCTCTAACGGCAGATGTGAATGAACAATAGAACTCTTGATCAATCATTTCATCACACATATCAGCATTACGTTCTTCTTCTATCATCTTTTCTGTAACAACTGGAGTGCCGTCTTGTCTCTTTGATTCATTTACAGTCGTTGTATTCACATACCAATCCTCGTTTTGGCTCACTGCATTAAAGAACTTATAAGCATGATTCATGCCCCTCGGAGTAAATTGAAAGAGAGCCCAGCCATTGTTCTCAGCTAAGATAGGGCGCAGATAATCCCAAGCCTGGGGCTTTTGAAGTGAGAACTCTGAGAAGATAATGCCTACGGGATTGGAGCCCATCAGGGAGTCATAACGATCGCTCCCACAAAACCTTAAGAGTGACCCATTTATGAACTCAATGGTCATCTCTGAGTTGTTCACCTTTCTAATAAGGTGCTTTGGATAGCAATCGAGGAAGCGCGTACCATCTGAGCCAATACCCTCCCAGATATCGCGTCGGGCTTGCTTAAGTTCTGGGAACAGATAGTAATAGTTCCCTATGCGCTCAAAGGCGGCTCCTAAGACGAGATTATTGCAGATGGCATCTTTGCCAGCTCTACGATGCCAAAGGCAGACAAGGCGCTTGTAGCGGTCTATAAAGAAGGCTTTGAGCAAGTCTTTCTGGTAATGCCTGGGTATGAAGTTGTGGGGGAGATAATGGATCACTTAGCGCGACCACCAAACTTCTCAATCGTTCGAAGCGCTCCCATTCCTAGCATGGCAAGAACCAAGTCAAATAGCATTCCACCGTTAATCTGAGGGACTTGGACGCCAAAGAAGAAGTGGATATAAGGGGCTAAGATAAATTGATTAAAGAGAGCAAATGAACATACCCACCCAATAGCGGGACGCCATCCTGCAACAAATACAGAGCGATGCGCTGCTTCTACTTTGTTGAGTTCTACTTGAGCTAAAGACGGTTGCTGAGCTAATCTTTCTAGAATTATTTGCTTACTAAGTCTTTGCTCATCGGAAGTAAATACTTTATCAAGTACATTTCCAATAGCTTCTATCGGAGCGGCTGCTGCACCTCCAATTAAAGATGTGAACCATCCCATAGACGTTACCTTTTGCAAATATAGATGAATCCATCTTTATCGGTGAATCCTTTTTCTAAGCGGTCTCTAGCTTGTTTGATGGTCAATCCAAACTTCATATCAAAATGGGGGAAATCTTTCTTTTCACCTGTCCAATCTCCTCCCCACTCAAATCCTAGTTCTTTAGCTGCCTCGACTGCCTCCATCCAATCAGAGATTCCGTCGTGGTCTAAATCTTCTAGCATATCCCATGTGACTGACCTATCTTTGTGCAGCAACGCAAAGTCAAAGGCTAGCCCATAATTATGCCACGATTCACCACCTTCTGCATCTGTTACGATTAGGCCCTCCTTAGTTCTTCCCTGAGCATAGAGCTCGTCTTGATAACCAAAGGTTCTGATTCCTTGTACGATGCGCACTCCAACGTTCCGCGTGGAACAATTAACGAGCCACGTATTCATTTTGGTATGAGTGGCAGGGTGGCAATCTTTAATGCGATGAATTGATAATGGATCAATGATTAGTGACATTAAATCTCCGCCTCTGCTGTGAAATGTGCTTCAAAGAGATCATTAGCCGATGGCGCTACGGACAAATCTGGGCTTCCTGTGCTTCTATCACCTGCAAATAATGTACTACTAATTGCCTTATCGGAAGCTTCCGAAACATTTCTAACATTGTTAATTGCACCTGTAACTGTTGAATACCAACTTACTGTCGGCACATCTCTCATAATGGTTTGAAAAGAATTCTGCAATTCTAAAATAGTCGTTCCCGCAACTGCTCTGTTTCCAGAAAGCATTCCTACTGTTGCAGATGTAGTTGGATCAACACCTTGATTATAAGACTTCTGATAATAACGTTGACAAAATGCAAGTTCACGTCCTGCATCTCGCATGAAGTAAGCCGTTCCTGGTATGCCATGAATACAGCGAACAAGTGCGATTCTAAACGTATTTGCTAATGTCGCTGAAAGATTGACTTGATTTACTGTTGCAACTAAATCGCCTGCTTGCCAGGTATTGGCAGCTCCTTGGAGTGTGGCACCCGCATTTAGGGTGAAGATAACGCGAAGCCCTGCAAGATTACCAATCTCCCATGTTCCGCCGCTTGAGTCATGCACGACTTGAATCTCGACCTCTTGCCAGACATCGGCTGATGCAATGGTGTACTCTGCGATATAATTTCTATCACGCGCTGCATTTTGAAACGCTACACAATAGACGCCTGCTAATGCAGACTTAACCCAGAAACTAATCCCGAAAGGATTATCATAGACGGGTATCGCCATAAATCCTTCAATAGGTTGTTCAATCGTTGTGAAGTCTCCTATTGCTGGCACTGCATTTGCGGTGGTGACTTCCGCATCTAAACTAAAGGAATCCAATAACCCAAATTCTGAAAATGCTGGGTTATCTACATCTTTAGTAATAGTGAAGTCCTGACTGCCAGATACGCGATATTGAAATCTATCGGCTGTATAATCTAAAGTGGTCGGTGATACAAAAGAAGTTCCTCGTTGCCAAGGATTTGTATTGAAATCCCCACCAATGATAAGATTATCTAATTCATTTGATACTACGATTGTCATGATTATAGCTCCGCGTTAAGTGTCATATGTCCTTCAAATGATGTCCCGAATGCCTGTCCTCCAACCGAGGATACTACAATATTTATAATTTCACCTGTTCGTTCGACTATTGCATTCTGATCTTGATTTAGAGTCAAATTTCTCATGTCTCCGGATGATCCTGTAACACTACTAAAAGGCTCAACAAGAGGTGTGGCTCTAAGCCTAACAGGAGCATCAAATCTTAAAAATCCCGCTAAATTTCCCAATCCAGTTGCTGGGACAAAATTAAGCATACGACCCTGTAATGCTGATGGAGTTCCTGGACGAGTTCCAACATCGTATGTTTTAGAAAAATATCGCTGACACAATGCTAGTTCTTCTTCAAAAGTTCTAATCCCAAATCCAGTTGCTTTATCGCCAGGTTCTAATTGAAATAATGCAAACTCAATCACATCACTTGAAGCATTAACGCCATTAACTTGGTTCGTGGAAGATGATTTAGATCCACTGGCGAACCATTGATCCAAGGTTGCTGTTTGTTCTGTAGCACCCGATGCATAAGTTATAAAGATATCCAATCCTACTCCATTTGTACCATTTCCTAAATCGCTTCCCGGAGTAACAGTAATTTCGTGTTTTGTCCATGTGGCAGCGGCTTGAGTAATTTCAGTTACCCATGTTTCAGTAGTAGAAGCAAAAGAAACACTATACGTTCCTGGTACTGTTGTAAACATCCAAAATGAAAACGTGAAATTTCTACCAAATATTTTAGCCCAATCAAATCCTTCTACTTTATATTCTACTCCGACTAAATCGGTAGCTGCAGGAGTAAAACCACTTGTTACTGTAAATCGTAAAGAACGACGTACAAATATCCCCGTTTGCGCAATATTTAATCCTACAGGAGTGGGCAGGGTGGTTCCTAATTGTAAAGCAGGTTCGGTTGAAGAGTATTTAAATCTGTCTGCAACAAAAGTGTTATTTACAACCGGCGATGTAAAAGTATCCCCTCTTTGGGATGGATTTGTACTAAAGTCCCCACCAAAAATAAGGTTCTTGAATTTATTGATTAATGGAGTATCTAAAGCATCAAGTTGATCTTTAACCGTTGTCTCACCTAATGTCTGACTAAAGTAGCCTACAATCTTAGCGCCATCAGAACCACTTTGTGCGCTTATTAATTCTGAGCGTAAAGTGTTAGCGCCTGGATCAATCTCAAACTCAGCTGCAAATATTCCTGTAGCTACAGAATTCATTTGCCAAAATTGGGACGCTGCTAGTTGAGGTAGAATATTATCTTGATTTTCTATTTTTAAATCATCAAATACATTATAAAGAAGTCCGCGCTGACCAAGCTTAGTATCTAATTCTTGAGCTATCATGGTCAACTTATCAAATTGAAGTTGAACGGTTTCCCCTACAAAGTTTGATTTAATCGTAAAGTCGACTGTTTGGTCAATGGCTAAATTAGAATTGATAACGATTTCTTCACCGCCAACAGCAGCGACATTTAAGACAACGTCTCCCCCTCCTGTGATACCAGCATTCGTTACGGTATAATCATTAGAGAAGGTTAATGGGAGTTTATCTTTAAAGACTTGTAAATCAGTTTCTTTAAATATTTCCCAGTCATAAACAAAGATAGTTTCACCAGGTTGGGCGACATATTCAACTCGCCTTTCTTTATCGTTTACAATAAGTATTGCCATGATATTAATCTCAGTAATGGTTTCCGAAAGCATATTGCACTAAATGATGCGTGGCTTGTCTTCCTAGTGAACTGTTAAACCCAGGTATTGCTGTGGTGACAAGATTGGTTGCGTTCTTTACCGGATGGTCAAATCGCATCACTTTAGCCAAATCAGTCACACTATTAAATAAAAGCCCCGGGCCTGGCCCCACAGCACTTTGTAGCGCATCATGTCCAAATCCTTTTCCTATCTCAAGACCTTGTCCAATAATTCCAAGAGGCGCTAATAAGGAGCGTGCTAATATTTCAGATGGGTCGGGCTCTTTTCCTCTCATCAATTCTTGTAGCGTAAAAGCCATTGTGGCAGTCGTAAAAGAAACAGCAGCCCATCTTGCCATGCCAATCTTATCAAACTTTCCGCTAATAATCTGGTGTATCACTGACTCGCCTTGTTCGCCGTAGATTAAAGGGGCAAGTGTTCGATGAACAATGGCTGTCTCATAATAGCGCAAAGAACCAAGCAATGAAAATAGGTTAGCTGCTTGGCGCCCAAAGGTCGTCTTTTGGTCAAAAGGCAGATTCCATAGGCTTCGTTGGCGCGCATCAATTAAGTTGCTCGCCGTTGCCATCTTATCAGTTACCATCTGAGTAAAGAGTTGTTGGGTTTGATCGCGTTCTTGTTCGATTCGAAAGTCACTGACACGCTCAAGATTGAACTTCTTCTTTAAGAATGTTCGAAGCTTCTCTTTATCAATACCGCGCATCGCATCAGTCGTTAAGTGAGTCACACCGCCAATCTTTGTAGTTCCTGTTCGCATCACATTCCAGCGGTCTTCATCAATTCCATAGAGCTTAAGCGTTTTTGATAATTCATTAGGAAGTTTTTTAAACGTTATTGATGCATGTTGACCTAACATTAAGGTCAATTCATGTGCAGCTGATAGGCTTTCAACATGATTCATAAACTCATGCGGTGAGAGCTTCATCATGAACTGCATCATGCGGCCTCGTAAATCTGAGTCCTTAACGCCAGCCCACTTCTCAATGCTACCCATTTGGATGTCGCGCTTAAATCCCATGGCATCTACAAAGCGCTGTAAGTCTTCTTCTTTGGTAAATACCTTTCTTGCTATCCCAAATAACTTGGCAGACGATCTAATAAGTCCCCTTCCACCGAGTTGTGCCATCACATTAATGGCTGGCGCTACATCGGCCACCCCAACCAGAGGTAATAAGGTGGGAGCAATCTTGGCAAAGAGCGCCATCTTGACTGCTTTAACGAGCTTGCCAGAGGAACCATAAACGGTCGTACTATGACCTAATGTCCGACTCATCGCAAAATGACCATCATCAACGGCTGCATTTATTTCAGCTTTGGTAAATGTTTTAGAAGATTGGCGCGCTGCAAGACGTATGGTTTTCTCGATATAGCCCATTGGATTATCGCCTGCCATCTGAAGAATGCCTATCTTATTCCATGAGCTATCGGCTTCTTGCATGAGCGAATCAAATAATGTGCCACGACCATATTCTTTGTTATATTCAAGTTGTGAGTTGGTATCTTTAAAGTGAAAAAATCGTTCTGCATTCACTTGTTTTTGAACAGTACTCTTTCCCGGGCTTGTGGCTTCTGATGTGATATTGTCATAGATTTCCCGATAGATTCTATTTTTCTCGGCAAGACTTGAGGCAACACCTTCTCCAAATGTTCTCTTTAAGTCTAGCCTTGGATCCATAAAGTCTTTCCAACGATTAAAGGAGATGTCTTTGTAGAGACTTGCTTTGCCAACTTTTTCAAGATTATTAAGCCTTATCTTCGTTCGCTCTGCAAAAGTACCTGCGGTTTGTAATAACTTCTCGGCATCATGAGATTGTTGAATCCCTCTGTCTTCCAATTCAGATACAACAACGCCATGCTTCTCAAGCTCTTTAAGCGTCGCCTTTCTAAAATCACGGACAGCCTCTCCAACTTTTTGAGCTACGGGATTGTTAACTGTCTTTCCATTTGCAGCATCGACTATCTGTGTTTCATATTCTGATGATGTTAAAATAGTTCGACCATCTTTAACTTTATCGATAGCATCTGAAAACATGATGCGACCGTTCATTCGTGTTTTCGTTAGATGAGTAACGAGCGTTCTTGACTTTGCCCCTTCCACACCTCTTCCCGTTCCAAACGTTAAGGAACGTGCAAATTGCTTTAATGAATCAGTAAACTTTTCAAAAGGCTCAAATTGTGCGGCACTGCGAGCTACTTGTAAATCACCTAAATCTACGCGAAGAGCGGCAGCTGCTACAGATTTCTCTAACTTATCTGTTGCATTTTGTATAGCGCCTTGAAGGGCTTGGTTGCTTAAATCAGCAAGCCCTTCTTTTTCGCCTAATTGGTTTTCAGCATCTTTTAGAATTTGACGAAGCTCTTCATCACCATAAAGGCCTTTGGCAATTTCTTTGATTCTATCAAAACACTTTAACATTATTCACCTATTAAACATTTAAATGCATCTTCTATGATGGGTTTAGCGAGATTCTTTTTATCCGTTAATATCTTTTGTTCTGCTTTGCTTTCTGGCGTAAACGATTCAGGTTTTTCTTCAACACGTGCCAAGATATCTTCTACAGGTTCACCGCCTAAGTCTTCAATGAGCTTTCCATAACCACCCATTATTTCTGAATCAACCGAAGTCTGATTAGCTAAGAAACTTGTTATCTGTTCACCTGTTGACGGTTTAAATCCATTAGTGAGTGCTGTTGCAATCAACTCATGGGTTGCTCGTTGCCCCGTAACAATAGATTTAAGAGCAGTGATTCCATCGCGTTGCCCTCTTAACTGCTGACGTTCTGGTTTTTCTTTAGCTTCTTTTAATAAATCCTCTATATTTTTAAGGCTATCTTCTAATTTTGATTCTCTATTTTTTATAACATCTAAAGAATCAAGTGTTGCATGTAAAACACGACCTCTATTAATTCCAGATTCTGCCAATCTCTCAATTAAATTTTGACTGTTTTGAACGACAAGCTCATTGATATAGGGCTCAACATTTGCTGCACGTCCTTCTTGCATTTGAGCAATAGCCACTTTCTTCAAGTTAGTCACATCATTAGGAGTTATGACCCTGTAGTCTGAAAGAATTCTTGATAGAGAACCCACGTCCTCGTTTAGTTTAGAATCTGACAAATTTCTCACATAGGAATTAATATTTTTATCAATCGTTGTCACATGCTCATCGAGTATATTGTCATTCGTCTTTGAGAGTCCTGATAACTCTCTTCTTATCATTGCCAACCCTTGAACTTTTTCATTAAGTGGCGCATCTGATTTATTAATAGTATCTAATGTTTCAGATAACTGATTGATTTCTTCATGCTCTGGACGTAATTTTTTAAATGTTATGATAGCTTCTTTTGATTCTTTAGCCGCCTTTTCAACGCTTTGAGAAGCTTGAGAAACATTTTCAGTAGCCGCTTTAACATGATTGTCCCCAATCTTTTGAGCATTACTTTGGAACTGTGCTTTATTTTCTACCTCTTCTCTTCTCGATAACTCTTCATCCATCACGGGATTTTCATTAAACTTTCTAGCCTCTAACAATTTAAATCCTTTGGCGATTCCACGTCCTGCCACATCAAGGCCAATCCCTCCTAATGCAGTTAAACCTGCTTCATCGATTGCACCCTGGACGAATTGTTTAACGGGAGTGTCTTCTCCTCTTAAAACTTTACGTTGCGCAGCTTCAGCACTCTCCCTGAAAAGAGCATCAGAAAACCCAAATGTTCCGCCTTCTATGCCTGCCAATACAATCTTTTGAGCAGCTTCTGGGAAGAATTTAGCAAGACTTGGAAGCTCCGGAAGATAGCGAGAAGCGAGTAATCCTGCGCCTTCTTTGACAAAACTCCCAACGCCGAGCGCTGCAACCACAGTTGGATCTAAAATGAACCGCTGAGTTCCCCCTAAGATAGCACCAGCCCACGCTACGGTGCCATTGTTTTGAGGGTCTTGAACGATCGCCGTATTGAGGTTCTTCTTCATTTGATTGTTCAGCAATGCTTTACCTGTCGCTTGCCTTGTTCCATCTGGAATTTTGAGGTTAGGCACACGACTTGTCCAATCTTGCTTTGTTGTTTCATCGAGTAATGGCGTATTATCGCGCGCCTTATCCAGGGCGATTCCTGCTGTTTCACCAGCTACTTCGGTTGTTCCTTTGTTTGCCTGTTCAAGATAATTGTCAATGAACACGTTAAACTTGTTCACAGGGGGCTGTTCACGTATTCCTTGTTCGGTAGGCCCTCCTACCCCTAGAACTGCCATTAGAGTGCCGTCCCAGCGGTTTCTAGCCCTGTTGCAATGACAGACAAAGCTTGTCTTGCCGATTCTTTAGCTCCCTTTGTATCTTTAGGTGCATCTTGTTTTCCTACAAATAAGACTTGAGAGACGATATCACTATTTCTAATACGGATAGGCATCAACGTTTTATTGGAATTTATTGTCTTTCCTTGTGAATCTGTAAGGATATAACTGTCGCCATCGGGTGCTGTGACCCAAGAATTATAAGAGCCACTTTTTGACCAATACATTTGGTTGGCTAATTCTTGACTAGTAAATTGATTCTGTCTAACTTCGCTTAAATCAACGTCCTTCATCTTAAGATTATTCTGAACGAGACTTAGCACATTCTTCACTTTTTCTTGATCCAAAGGGCGCCCTTGATACTGCAAAGGAATTCTTATGTACTGACTGTTACGCTGCTTTTCATAGTTAAAAGAGTTTGCAAAGTAATCATTATATTGCTGCGCTGCAAATTCAAGCGAACCATTTTGATTAAGCGTTAGGGTTGATAGCATATAACGTTCCATGTTTTGTTGATGGCTTCCCAGTACTACCCCTTGAAAGTTACCAGCACCGTTTCTCAAAGAAG
>SDBU01001272.1_pt1 | contig 36590 bp, 33 predicted proteins | sample 2277071 | NCBI WGS metagenome assembly SDBU01 (sample SAMN10397929, study PRJNA504765) | marine sediment metagenome | isolation source: marine sediment core GS08_GC12, 126 cmbsf | place: Arctic Ocean: Gakkel Ridge, Loki's castle | collected 2008 | reverse complement strand
CGTCAACACCCAAGTCGCGCACTCGGCCGCCGATGGTGGCTCGACTTCGACGCCAACCGCCGATTCAGGAATGTGACAAAGCGAGGTGAGATACCGCTCAGCCACGCCCTGCCAGTAGCGTAAAGTCAGTGAATCCCCCGTAGCAATCTTCTCGGCCGCCAGGGTGAAGAGTCCTTCTCGCCAGTCGACAGAAAACAGCTTCCCAAGCGCCGCCAGTCGCGCAGGTTCGGCCTGGTCCTGGTCAGATTCCCAGCACAGATGCCCCGTCGGTGTTAGTCGGATTTCCGGCATAGCCCTTGCCCCTCAGAGCCCGGAGCGCAAGCGACGGGTGCAAACGACACCCCGTATTCGCTTTCAATGTACGACCTGCGATTCTACCGGCTCCGAACCGTGCGGTACACTCATCCCCTGCCAATGACGCCGGAGGGGCAAGAGATTCAACCACCCCCGCCTGAAGGCGTGGTGGTCGAGTTCGCTTCGATTCCCATGTTGTTAGTGGCAGACTCGCGGGGTTACCGGCGGTGGCGGGGTGTCCCTCGCCCACGATCTGGCCATGCGCCTTCAACTCGACCGAGACATCAACCGGTCGATCCGGCTGCTCAAGATCAACGTGCCCTACTGCGAGTCGGACCACATCCTCACGCACGTGTATAACCAGTACGTCGGCGGGCATTGCATCGAAGACATCGCCAATCTCCAACACAGCGATGCCATCAAGCATCTGCCCGGAGCCTGCCGGATTTCCGATCCCACCACAACCGGCGACTTCCTCCGACGCTTTGATGAGGTTCAACTTCACAACTTCCAGGCGGTGATCGACCGGGCGAGAGAGCAAGTCTGGCCCAAGATGCCTCGGTCTCGCAAGAAGGTGGGCACGGTCGATCTGGACTCCACCATCAAAGAAGTCTATGGCCGGTGCAAGCAAGGGGCTGACTTCTCCTACAATGGCAAGTGGTCCTATCACCCACTTCCGGCTACGCTGGCGGAGACGAACGAGCCGCTCCGCACCATCAATCGCCCCGGCAACAGGCCCAGTGCCGAGGGGGCTGCGCAGGTTCTGCACGAGGTCCTGCCCATGGTCGGCCGGCACTTCGACAAGGTCTTCGTCCGTGGCGACAGCAAGTTCTATCAGCGTGCGATCATCGCGGAGTGTGAGCGATACGGCGCGAGTTTTGCCTTCGTGATGGACGGCTATGCCGTCCTGCACAAACTGGCCGATTCGCTTCCGCCGTCGACCTGGAAGCCGTTTTCGGCGCATCACCCTGACAAGGTGGCACAGGCAGCAGCCAACAAGAAGACACGTCGCAAACGCCAGCGGGTTCGCGCCAAACAAGCCCGAGAGCGTGGCTACAGGACGCTGGCTACCACGAAGCAATGGGTGGCCGAGTTCGAGTACGCCATCCCCCAGGGGGGTAACTCGGACGAAGCAGGTATAGCCGGCAGAGGCTATCGTGTGGTCGTCAAACGCCAGCAGGTCGACATCAGCAAAGGGCAGGACTATCTCTTCACCGAGTACCGCCAGCGATTCGTGATCACCGATATTCCCCCTTCTCATATGGACCCGGCTGAAGTGTTCTGCTTTGCCTATGGCCGGTGCGATCAGGAAAACATCATCGAGCAGTTCAAGAACGGCATCGCCGCCATGCGTATGCCCACCGGCGAACTTCTGGCCAACGGCGCCTTCCTGATGGCCGGACAACTGGCCTGGTGTCTGCGATCGTGGCTGTCGGCGTTGGCTCTGCCGAAGAAAACCACACGTTGGGAGTGGAAGTGGTTCCGCCAGGCGTTTGTCTACATCGCAGCCAAGATCACGTATGGCGGCAGCAGGGCCCAGGTCTACCTGGCCGGTTCCCATCGGTTCGTCGAACACGTGCTGATCGCGTCGCGACGACTCCGTACCTTCACCTTCCAGTGACACACCTTGACACCCTATAGTGCACAAGTCTCGGATCACAGCGCCGCCGGTGCGCAAGAATCGTCATTCCCAGCCCTCTCGTAGGGGTGTCGCCACCCCGTCCGCCCTCATGGCCCACAACTCGCTCTGCACCGGTCCCCACGCCAATCGTCTCGGCCCGCCGACGCTCGACAACAGACCCGCGCTCGCTTGTTTTGGGCCTTGCGTGCGCAGACGATGGGACATGCTACGTGCTTGATACACAAGGCCAAGATGACCAAGGGCAAGATGAGCGCCTTCTGACCATCAACACCACAACAGGTGTGGGAACGCTAGTCGCCCAGCTCAACGGAGACACCAGTTATTGGGGCGGTGCTGCTGGGATGGAATTCCATCCGGCGACAGGAGTGCTCTATGTCATCGATGGCGAAATCCCAGGTGCATCAGGCAACCCTGGGACAATGTCCCTTTACCCACGCTTCCATCAATGGCGAGGACCTTGATGCCGCGGGCCATAATGCTCTTCATGAGTACGAACGTTAGATTCGTCTTACCGGAGCCGCTTCTGCCGGCTACGAGAAGGTGCTCCTTCAGCCGATCACTCTTGAGAAAGAAGGGATACAGGTTCTTCTCGCCGTAGGTCATGACCCCGAGTTCGATGTTGCCTGACTCTGCGAACGCTCGACTCGGTGGCGGAAACGGGGCGCGATCGGGTTGGTAGCTGTGGCCAAGGTGCTTCACGGCGAGCAACTCGAGGGTTTGTTCGATATCCGCTTTGCCACCGGGGTCTGACTCGGACAAGTATACAGACCACAACCGATCGATCTTTCTGCCAAGAACCGGCTTGAGCTTTCGACACAGCTCCTGGACACGGGTCATCACAGGGCATCACCGTCAGTATCGCCGATGATGTCGATCTTGCGCGACGCGGATAGGTATTGTTGAGCCGATTCCGGAAGCTGTTGCCGCAACCTCGACTCATCTCTCCAAAGGGTCACACGCTCGGCGCGCTGATCGCGATGGAGATCCTGAAGGCGCCGCTCATACATGGCGTACTTTTCCTCGGAGGCAGGCCAACTGCCGCGGGCCAGTTCGTTGAAGGCGTAACACTTGGCCCACTCGATTGCGAGCATGTTCTTCTTATAGATATCTCGGCGATGCCGGACCTGTGTCAGGATGTCGTCCAGGCCGAGCCAGGAAGTTGCCTTCCTGTCATGGAGGATCGCGGTCTCGGACTCGCTTGCGGGAGCGGCAAAATACCCCTGCTCGACGAGCTGTTCGACGGTTTGGGGTCCATCGTCCAACCGAGCAAGGGTCTTGCCTTGGGAGAAATAGCGATTGGGAACAGAGGTGGGAAAAGGTCCGTAGATTCTTGCCGGGGATGACGCGCCGTACAGCTGCTTTCGGCCGTACGAGTAGTGGTATCCGATGCTGCGGTCGATTGGCACGACCGGTCGTCTTGCATTATCGAAGTTCATTGTATCACCTTGATTTACTGCTCAAGAGTAGTGAATGCATCTACCTTTATATGTGTTACGGTTCATCGCCTTCTGGGCAGGCGGCGTGGTTCGCTGCGGAAGCCGCCCGGCGCACGCGAGGCCTCCACGGGACGGTGGTGGCAAAGGTTTATATTCTCGGGCCTCTTCCCTGTCCCGTGAGGTGATCATCTATAGGTAGACCCTACAAGTGCCCCTACTGCGGTTCGTCGGCTACAGCGATGAAGGGCGTGCGAAAGACAAAGCAGCTCGGGGATCGAAGAATCCGGCGCTGCAAGGCGTGCCACAGAAAGTTCACACCCAAGAATCAGCAACCTGCCGAACCGGTGCAAGACTCGGCAGCCGAACCGAAGGACGAGCCCGACAGTGTCGGGACTCCGGTCGAAGGCTCGGCCTCGCATCCTGAACCATGAGGCAGGAGATAGGCATCATAAGTCAAGCCTTCGACCTGGCGCGAACCGTCGAAGTGTTCATGGCACACGCGCGGTACTATTACTATGACGTGATGCTCTCGGGCCATGCGTGTCCCCAATGCGCCGGGCCATTGAGCATGATCGGGGAGGGTCGTTGTCGATGCCTGTCCTGCAGCGCCACGTTCGATCCGACAATCGCGTTCCAACGGTGCTCGAGCTGCGGAGGAAGCCCCAGGCTGCGAGTTTGCCGCTATCAGTGCCGGCGCTGACGTGCTCTCGCGTTTTGTCTTCGGCGGTCACCCGTTCGATCAGGAGTACTTCCGAAAGCGCATGGCCGAATCGCGTGAGCGCAAGAAGGAGCAGCGGAAAGGCACGTGCGCAGTGGTTGTGGAAAGCCGGTCCGAGGTGGTTACGCCGCCGGCCGCGGATCTCGAATCGGTCCCGGGCCTCGTAGAGGCGCTAGATGGTCTTGTGGCGGTTCCGGAGATGGCTGCCTGGCTGCCGCTTGCCACGGGTTTTGACCTGAGCCGGTACGAGACGCATTTGGAGGCGCATATCGGGCCGATCGAAGTGTCCTTCGATGATCTACCACCCCTGGATGACAACGCGCGTTTGGACCGGATTTGGCGGTTTATTGCCATCATATTTATGGCTCATGCCGGGCTGATCGAAATCACCCGAGATGCGGGCGCGATTATGGTGATGAGGAAGCATGAAACTTACAGAGAAGGATCGTGAGTTCCTGTACACGTTGAAGCGGCTCATGGACCTGAAGGACCTGCGAGTCGAACTGCAACGGGATCGACCGAGCTACATGATCTTGCGCGGAACGTACGGTGAGAAGATCTTCAAGACGTTTCGGATGACGCGTCAGGGCGTTCGATGGCGCTTCCAAAGAGTATTCAACCATGCCTACATAGCGTCCTTCGAGAGCATAATCATGATCGAGACGATGTTCGGCACGCACCTTCGCGAGCATGCCATTCGCATTAGCAGGGAACGCCACAGCCTGCGGCAGGAGCTTGGACGGCTTGGCTTTGAATCGGCGGATACTCTGCGCCATCGCGACCAGAACGAAGGACATGTGCAGGGTGAGCGGGAATGACCGAACCGACGAAGATCGACTTCCGGCATGCACGCGTCAGGAAGATCGGCGACGTCGTTGATCTGGTTGAGATGCTCTTTCCCGGGAACCGCAATCGGCAGCACGCAGCGGCTCGTGTTCTCCTGGTACTCAAGGCCGCCAGCGGACCGTTGTCCTCACTGAGTGAACTTGAGCGAAGGTACTGCATATCCCGCCGGACACTGGAACGAACCCGCGCCAAGCTCACTCGGCTTGGGTTGATCGAACGCGTCACCTGGATGAACAGCCGCTACGGCGGCCGGGAGGGTTGGAAAGTATCCGGCCGCATGAGCGCGGGCCTTCGCCGATTGGCGGACAGGATTGATCAATGGCGACAAGAGACCGACCCCGAACGAACAAGGAGGGAAGAAGTCCTGGCGCAGCTGCTTCAGCCATGATCCGTTGTCCGCGGCCCTTCTTGTGCGGCGCGAGACCGGCGCGCACTGGAGTGTATGTCCCGCATCCCAAGACCGTAACATTTATCAATAGAGTTAGATTCCCTTTTACCACTTTACAATCCTCACAAGCGCAAATGCGCATGGGCAGGGTCAAACCCGCGATCACTCGCGGGCCTTGCCCGAGGATCACTCAGCACGTGACAGCACCGGGGCACACGCCCAACGGTCATTACGAAGCAGATCCTCGACGAGAACCAGGGATTGGCGAACAGCCAGCCTACGGTCGCATTAGCTGATTCTATCGACAGTTCAAGAAGGGTGTTCCTCGGCGAGAACGCACTGGAAGCCCCGCGAGGCTCTTGCGCGAGATTGTCAGTCCGCACCAACACCTATTTAGCATTTTCGGCAGCAACGTAGCTGCCCTGTTCCAGAGATTTCGCGCGCACAAGGAAGTAGTTCGGATGGCACGTCAAGCGCGCGAGACGTGCCATCCAAGACACGAAAGCGAGGTGAAACCATGACTTGGAGACCAACGAAGTATTTATTGGAAGGCGAATTGGACAACACCAGGCCCGGCAAGGTCAGGGGCTGGATGAAGTTCGCCGGTATGACAGACAGAGTGACCTTTGATTGGGACGGAGATTTCTGCCGGGACATCCGGGGGGCGAGGGTCGTACTCGCCGGCAAGTACGAGGGCGGAACGATGGAAGCGACAGAGGCCATGAAAGGGTTCGCAGAACGGCAGAGAGGCAAGGTCGGCAAGATCACCGCCGGCCTTCCACCGCAGGAATACACGCCATTCCCCTACATCGAGTGGTACGGCGACTCCAATGATCGGGTCGTGATGTACGTGGAAGCGGAACAGATCAGGGTGGTCCGCGAGGGAGGCGATGGTGCGAAGCACCCCGCCGAAAGGACGAAGCCAAGCGCAGACTCAGACGCTCGCGATGATGTACGGCCGACACCCCCGCCGAAGGCAGAGGGTAGCACGATACAGAACGGGCCAAGCATGAAGCTCCTAACGAAGGAAATCCGGAGGCGGCTTCCGCCGCTGTATGGCCAGGAAGGCAAAGGCGGTGATGCGGTCGTTTACGTTAAGTTCTTCACGCCGGATTCCGGCTGGACATGGTATGTGACGGAATTCAGTGGCGAGGACACATTCTTTGGCCTCGCATGCGGATTCGAGAAGGAGTTGGGCTACTTCAGCCTGTCGGAGCTGGAATCGGTGCGAGGCCCGATGGGTCTGCTGGTTGAGCGGGACCTGTACTGGGAACCGAAGACGCTCGTGGAGATCGCTCCCGAGCTCTTTGTTCACCGCGAATCAGAGAGGAGCAAAACATCATGATCTGGTACCGAAGACATTCGTGGTGCCCCTTCTGCGGCGCCACGCGGATGTTGCGAATCGTCCAAAACTGGATGATTCTGATCGTTATCGTCGAGAAACGACCCTTCTATCCGCCGCTCGGCCAGTGGTCCAATTGTAAAGGGATTCGCCCTCCGAAGCGCCGGCGCCGAAAGCGAACGAGAAGGCCACCCCGGCGGCATGATTCCCGGTTCAACCACCCGTGGTAAACGCAAATCGGCCGGGTTGACCGGGTTTTCGGTGCAAGGCCGATTGCGCCCCCACGTATCCCCGGAGTTTTAACAAGGCCCCGCGCACCAGGTCCCGCCGCGATGGGGTAATTCTGATTCAAAACACTGCCCTTCCGTGGATCGCATCATCTATGAGATGGCGCGACGCGGACAGCCAGTGCTTCGTGGCCTTTACTACCGCTCGGGAACGGCCATCTCATAGTGCCTAAAACGAAAGCAACGAGCACCAGCTGAGGCTGCGTCTGGTGCTCATTGGCAAAGGCCAACACGCGGCCAGATGGAGGTAGATGATATGACGACCAACGTACAAACAACGGACAAAGCGGTTCGGAGAACAAACGTCCAGCCGCACCGGCTGGGCATGGGATGGCACTTCGTGTGGCATTACGATCCACCGATCGTCCATCATGTCCAGCGCGAGGATGGAACCAGTTACGACTGGGACGAGGAAGGCGAGACCTCCGAAGGCTGCATCGTGTGGCTCGCGGATCAATTCGCCATCGAGAGACTCGACGGAATGACCGCTCGCGAGGTTTACCGCACTGCTTACAAAGAACGCGATGGCGGCGCTTACGATGACGAGTGGCTGCAAACCGATGCGTTGCGTTCTGCATGGGGCGACTCCACCGTCTCACCGAAACGGTGGACGGCAACCGCGGTGCAGAAGCTCTTTGAAGACCTCGAAGACGTGAACTATCACAGCTTCTTGGCGAAGCTCATAGAACTCGTTCGGGAGCGTGCGCCCAAGCTGGCCGAGGCGCTCAGCGATTGGTGCCGGGAGGTGACGCCATGAGATACTGCAAAGGGACCATCATCGGTCTCCGCCAATGCGGTGGATGTGTTGAAGTGATTGTCGGTGGCGAGAGCCCCGGGGCTTTTCCGATTGACAACAGCTGTTTCCGAATGATCGCCGGATGCGAGGGCACTGACTGGATCGGCCGACCCGTTGAATACGAGGACGCACACATGCGCTTTCTCGACTCACCGGAGGCGCCCGAAGAAACGGCAGACCACTCCTCTTCGCCCCACTTCCCGCGACCCGCCCGCTTCATACCTCACGTCTGAGCGATTCTTCTCCCAACTCTTGAAGTAAGAACGACGACTGTGGTCGGCGTTACCAGCCAGGCGACGGTGGCATCGTGCGCGCGTGCGCGCGCACACCGTCAATGAGAACTCCGCGACGCCATACGACTTGCGACATGGCGTCGCTTGAACGTCCGAAGAGAGGTACGAACATGAAAACGATACAAGCAACCGTAAACACGCGCCTGCTCGACAAGGCGAGTAGGCTCTTCACCGGCACACTGGCAGGCAGGATCATCGAGATCCTGCAGAATGCCCGGCGGGCCGGTGCCAACGAAGTACATATCACCAACAGGGACGGAGTCGTTACCGTCCGCGACAACGGTCGGGGCATCAACGACTTCGCGAAGCTGCTCGATCTTGGCGGATCGAGATGGGATAAGGCGTTCGAGGAGAGCGAAGACCCGGCGGGTGTCGGCATTTTCTGCCTGACGCCGCGCGAAGTCACGATTCGCTCCAACGGCAAGATGGTTACGATCGTCGAAGACGGCTGGACGGGCGCGCCCGTCTCGATTCTGGAAGACCCGGGATCCGCTGAGGGCACGGTCATTCAGTTCAGAGACGAGGAATGGAACGCATCCGCCGTGGATCTCAATGCCGTCTTCTGCGGGATGAGGGTCATCGTCGATGGGCGCGAATGCCCGAAGCTGCCTTTTGTTTCGGACAAGTCCGTCGCGTATGCGAAACTCGGATGTCGAATTGAGGTGCGCCAATCGTCGGACCTCAACCCTTGGCATCACTGTTCGATGCGTGGGCGGTGGTACGGCAACAACGTCCTGGTCAACTTCCACGGGCAGGTTGTGATGTTCGATCACCATCCGGTGAGCGTGCATGGGTTGCACTATCTCATCGACATGACGCGTGAACCGACGGGCATCACGGCTCACGCGATGGCTAGCGACCGCGAGAAGTGCATCAAGGCGGGATGCAACGACTACGCGAGCAAGCCCATCGACCGGAAGAAGCTCATCGAGATGATACAACGGCATTTGGTGCCTGCCGAAGCCGCGACCGCCGTGGCAACATGAACGCGGTTCCATCCGGCGAATCGTGACGCTGCATTCGACGACGCGGATTGGCGGTCGTCGTGTCGTCTTGATGAACGCGGTCGCCGAATCGGCTACGCCGCCTGCGTGACCGTCGGTTCAGGCGATTCCGGCGACACCGCCGCAAGTGGTAGCCAGCATCTCCATATCCCTTCGGCGCCAGCGGGTCTATGCGTTTGCCCGATCATCGGTGGCGTTAGTGAAGAAGGCGGTATCGGGACGCGATCCCTTTCGGACGAACGCCCTCTCCAGCCCCTCGACGAGCCTCGCCGCCATCGCGGGCCGCAGGCTGCGTTTGGCCGCGAGGAATAACGAGATCGTGGTGGCGCTGACCCCGCTCGCGCGGGCAAGCTCGCCCTGAGTGAAATCGCCGAGGAGCTGCATCGCCATGCGTACACGGTCTGGACACATATGCTCATGTTGTCACCGAGACGATTGCCTACGGAAACGGCCCCCGATAATCGGACGCCGAAGCCGCCCGGCCCGGCCCGCCCCTGACGGGGCGTGCCCCCTCCGCAGATGCCCACCGCCGCCCGACCCGTACCGACCCGCACGACATCGACACGCGAAGCGACGTGTACGCCCTGACGGTGGACATCCAACGCCGCGTCTATGGCGGCGAGTACCGAGATACGCTGTGGTCGACAGACAGTCTGGTCCACGTGCTACGCGCCCAGGGTAAGGTGGACGCAGCCCGGCCTTATGTCACCGAACTGATCACACGCGAAAAGCGAGCTGCGGAAGCGCCGGACGCGGGTTCGCGCGCACTCAATAAATATGCATGGTTGCTGCTCACCTGCGGGCCGGGCGATTTGCGCGACCCCGCGGCGGCGTTGCCGGTTGCGATAAAGGCGGTCGAGATGAGCGGCGGGAAGGACCCAACCATCCTCGATACGCTGGCGCTGGCACAGAAGATGACCGGAGACCTCGACCGGGCGATTGAAACGCAAAGAAAGGCTATCGCCCTCCTTCCACCCGGCGATGGGCAACGCCGAGCGGAGTTTGGAACCAGGCTTGCCGACGTCCTTACGGAGGCTGGGAGGTTCGCCGAAGCGGAGCCCCTGTTGCTCGATAGCTACACCAAATCACAAGAGAATCCGCGGGAGCTACCATTGCAGGTACAAGAGGTTCGACTGCGCGAGGCCCTCGAGCGCATCGTCAGACTCTACGAGTCTTGGGGCGAGGCCCGACAAAGCAGCCGAGTACCGTGCCAAGCTAGAAGCCGTGCAGGCCGCCCCGGAGGCTGACGCCAAGACCACGCAAGAGCCAAGCCGCTAAGAGCCTGTCGAACTTTGGCCTATCAGATTCCGGCTGTGCATAAGCCGAGGGCAAGGCCGCCTCATTTTGATCCGTACCGAATTCGCGTCCGCTCGGCCGCTCTCGCAAGAGCCGACCGCCTTGGCCGGTCGTCGGGCCGGTGGGGCGAGCGCAGGGAGGTTCCTGTCGACCGATCAGGCCGTCGTGAGCGCCCAAGGCCGCCTCACGTTGCAGGCCAGGCACACTATGCTGCCGAGGGCGCTGCGACTTGGATACGAAGACATCCTGAGGCGTTTCAGTGCATCTGACCTTCGCGAGGTGCGCTCAACGCGAAGGACAAATCGCGGGCTGTTTGAAAGCGGCGATCCCGTTCCTTCTCTAAGCAATGTCTGACGCTTCGTCCAACGCCCGGTGGTATGGACCGGTCCGACCTCCCTGATTCGAAAGGATCTTCCTTGAGGATGGCAGCCATCGTATCGGCACTCGTCGTGCGGGAAAATGGACGTCGACCGGTTAACATTTCAAACAAAACAACACCCAACGAAAACACATCGCTTCGCGCATCGACCACTTGCCCGCGAACTTGTTCCGGCGACATGTACTCCGGCGTCCCTACGACGGCTCCCAAAGACGTCTCGGCCCCTATTGTCGCCGTATCATCTGACGCTTGGACGAATCGAGGTTTGTCTTGGCATACCAGCCCGAAGTCCAGGATTTTCGTATCCCCCCCATCGGCCAGGAATATGTTCCCTGGTTTAATATCGCGGTGAATGATTCCCTTGCTGTGCGCTGCGGCAAGGCCGTCGGCAACGGCGACCGCGATCGTCAGAGCTTCTTCCCATTCGATCAGTGCGCGGTCAATACGCTCGCGTAGCGTTTCTCCTTTCAAGAACTCCATGACCGCGAAACAGACGCCGTGATCAGATGCGACATCATGGATCGCCACAATGTTAGGATGCGAGAGTGCAGCCACCGCCTTCATCTCGCGTTCAAAACGCATGACCGCGTCGCCGTCGCCGGCAAGTTTCCTGGACAGTACTTTGATGGCCACGTCGCGGTCCAGCCGGGAATCGTGCGCCTGGTAGACTTCGGCCATGCCTCCTCTCCCCAGTAACGCGCGAATCTCATACCGCCCGAGAGGATCGCCAGGTTTGAGGCTCAAAAGTGTACTCCCCTGTGGGCCGTGACGATCTCTCTCACCGATACGCTCTTGGGGTGGCGATTGCCCGCCTTCCGGAACTTCAAAACGGTAGCCTATGTCCGGTATCGTTCGAATGAGGGTCGGACGACTCGGATCCGGTTCGATCTTGCTCCTTAGTGTTCTAACACAACGGTCAACGCTACGTGCGGTGACCACAACGCTATCACCCCAAACCGACGCAAGAACGTCGTCACGCGTAAGAGCCCGGCCCGTTCGCGTCACGAAGTACTCCAAGAGACGAAACTCTTTGGGCGTGAGCGTTACTTCGTTGCCGTCTCGGTAGAGCTTGTGGGACGCAAGATCGAGTTCACAATCGCCGAATCGATAAACCTCGGAAACGGCACCCTGGCGGCGCCGCAGAAACGCCTTGGCTCGGGCGAGGAGCTCGCGTATGTTGAAAGGCTTGGTGAGGTAGTCGTCGGCTCCGAGGTTAAGCCCGCGGATGATATCGTCCTCTTGGCCCTTGGCGGTCAGCATGATGATGGGTACATCCAATCCACGTTCGCGGACGATCCGGCAGATCTCGTAACCGTTCATCTTGGGCAGCATGATATCGAGGAGGATTAGATCCGGTCCGCCGTTGAGGGCAGCCGCGAGACCGGCTTCACCGTCGCAGGCCGTCTGTACCCGATAGGCCTTGGACTGAAAGTTGTCTTTCAACCCACGGAGTAGCGTGGGGTCGTCTTCGATGATGAGGACCGTTTTTTCTGCCATCTAACCGGGCGATCCAACTGTTCTCGCCGACTCCGGCGCTGCCACGGGGATCTTCACCGTAAAAGTACTGCCTCGGCCAAGCTCGCTGTCCACAGAGACCGACCCGCCATGCGCGGTCACAATAAACTTGACAATGCTCAAACCCAAACCGCAACCGCTGCCGGCCCGCGAGAGGCGCCGATCCGCCTGAAAAAAGCGCTCAAACACTCTTTTTGCGGCACGGCGCGACAACCCGATGCCGTTATCTCGCACTTCGAAACAGACGTTCCCACCGTTTTCATAGGTGCGTAGCGCGATGCGTTTGTCATCTTCCGTGTATTTGTACGCGTTGTCCAGAAGATTCATGACGACGGTAACGAGGGCATCCGGGTCGGCGACGATCCTCGGCAAACCCGAGACCACCTCGACATCAAGTCGACATTGCCCCGCGTTGAACTTCTCACCAACGGCCTCCACCGCGGTGTTCGCGATTTGTGCCGCCTCGGTCTCCGCCATGTTGAATGCCCGCTTGTTCCGCTGTATTCGGGAGAAGGTCAGGAAGTTGTCGATCAGGCGACTGAGCCGAGCGTTCTCTTTCGCAATAAGCTGCAAGTACTCGCGGACTGTGCGTTCGTCGAAACGTTCGTCATCAAGCAACGTATCGACAAGCAAACGCATGGAAGAAAGCGGAGTTTTTAGTTCGTGCGAAACCGTCGCGACGAGATCGTTCTTGAGACGTGTGAGCCTCATCTGCCGGCGGATGGCCCCGGCAATCAGCGCCGCCACAATCACGATCACGACGATGACCAGCACCCCCGTCCAGAGATACGCAACAATCTGCTTATCTGCGGCGGTCTCGAACAGGCTCCGATCATCAACATGCAACGCCAGCCGCCAACCATCCAGGTACTTGCCAAGAGAAAGAGAAACAAGAGCTGGGGGGAGCGACGGCTCCGCTTGGGGCGGCAACACCTCGACGGTTACGTCCGCCGGCAACGCCTGAGCCGCGATCAACGATCGCATGTCGCCAGCGATGCTCCGCTCACTGAAGAGCGCGAGCACCCTCCCGTTCGGCGGTCTCAGTTGCCAGACACCCGGCAGTCCACTTCGACGAAGGGACGAGCCTTGGGGAGGCAGTTGCCCCCCTGCAAGGGGTGGTGGATCAGACCCGATGTAGCGGGCGGCAAGATCCTCAGCCTCCAGGGTCGGAAACTCCGCATCGCCGGGCATGAGCGATCGCAGCTGCTTCATCAGAAACCGTCTTTGGTCCGCAGGGAGGGCCGGATCGGTGTAATCCGAGAGCCGACGCCTGAGCTGATCCGCGATAGGGCGGAAACTGGGATCTGCAGGGTCGCCTATCAATTGCAGAGCCAACAACTGGGCATTCCGTGCGATGAGCCGGCCCTGGAAGTCAACGGCGCGACGGTATCTATCCTCAATGAGTGTCTCAGACAGCACCTTGATGGCGGCTTGTTTCTCTCCAGCCTTCACGAGACACCGCGCCTGGGCCTGAAGGGCGCGAGCAGCCGTGTCTACGTCCAGGGTTTCACCGGCGATGCCCGCGTACGTGCGGGCTGCCGCAACGTGATCGGCGCTCTCAAACTCCAGCCGTCGCGCCCAAGACCACGCCGGCGATTCAGCGACCTCGCCGGCTGCTTGAACACTGACGGAAGCGGGATAGACCACTCGACCTGCGGTGTCATACACGATCACACTGTCCGCCAGGGACGCCTCGATCAGGTTCGCGAAGATTTCGGGAGCTGGCGCGTCCGTGTCCACCGACGCCAATGCAACCTGCTTCTCCTCCCAGTCGTCGTGCAATCGCTGCTCGAGCGCCACCAGTTGGCTCTGGTATACCGCCGTGAGCTTCTGTCGAACAGCCAGGCGCTCGTTGCTCATGGCCTCGGTCATGAACCACAGCACGCACGCCGTCGGCACCGCGACCGCGACAAGCAGCAGCAAAATTACCGGCCAAAGACTGTCGCCTCGCGCTGACCCCGTTCTGCCTAACCTCTTCGCCATCGTGCTTCACTATTCCTGCCGTATTCTACCGCTTCACGGTGCGGCTGTCGGTTCCGGGAGGAAGTTCTCCATGGCCCAGACTTCGCTGGTGTACTCTCCTACGGTGAAGGCAATGCGTCGCCCGTCGGGATGCAGGGACATGTGCTTCACCTTGAACCCCAGATTCAGCTTACGGGGTTCGCCTCCCGTGGCGGGAATACTCCACAGTTCATCCGGCTTGTCGGGGTCGTGCGACCTTCCAACGATCACATGACGTCCGTCAGGCGTCCACGAGATCCCAACACCCCCATGGAATCTTATCCCCTCCTTAAGTGTGTAGAGTACGCGGGGTTCTCCGCCCGACACCGGGATCGTCAACACCACGGTTGGAGCCACAACTTTCGAAGATCCGAAGAAAGCCAACCGCCGACCATCAGGTGAGCAGGCCAACCTGTTGATGTAGCTTTTCGCTCGGTACAATTCCCTCTCCCGCCCGGTTTCCAAACTTTGAGCCATGATCGATCGATCGCGGACGTAATAGATCTGCTTTCCATCCTTGGAGAAAACGGGCCATGCCGGCCCAGAGGTTGCCTTTTCCGTCTCCCGCCAACTCTGCGCGACCGGGGTGAAGTCTCCCGTCTGCGCATCGACCAGGAAGTGGCCGCTGACGCCCTTCCCTTCAGCGGCGACGAGGATAGAGCTCCCGTCGGGGGACCATCGTGGGGCATGAATATGTGCGCCCCCCATCCGCAAGGATTCCGGTGAGATATCCCGTTCTTCGCCGGTCTCGACGGACCGGATCACAAGGACGTACCCTTCTACTGCACTCCTCTGCGAGGCATAGGCCAGGTAATTCCCGTCAGGCGACCAGAACGGCCCAAAGTTCGATCCCTCAAAGCGTGATGATTCCTTGGCCGGTTTCGCCAGGACCTTGCCTGCTTCGAAGTCTAACGTAGCTACGTAGACATCAAGGCTGGGTATCCCGACCGAATAGTGTAAGGAGCCGTCCCGGGTGAACCCTATCAGCGTGGAGCGGGAGCCCATGTTCCTGATCTGCTTGGGGTTGCCGTTCGGTTTCCCGTCATCCATGTCCAGCATCCACAGGCCCTTGGAGCCCGACCGGTCGCTGAGAAAGACGATTCGTTTCCCATCCGGCGTCCAGAATGGGACCCCGTCGTCAGCCGGATGCTCGACCAGCGGTATGTCGATGCTCCCATCGGTGGCCACCAGGTGGATGTCGCGTTTTTTGGAACCGTGCTTCGCCCCAAGATCAAAGACCACATATCTCCCGTCCGGAGAGAGGCTCATGAATTGGGTATGTTGTTTACCTAACTTCTTGAGAACCCGCAAAGATCCGTCCGCGACCGAGACCAATACAATATGATCTTCGTGGCCTCGTTCCTGGCTCGCGTCCTCTTCGCCAAAGAGCGCCAGGATGTACTTCCCGTCCTGCGACCACGCTCGAGGCCACGGGGCGTGCCCCCGGACCGTATCGCTGCTGGCCAGAACGCGGGGCTTGGAGCCGTCGAGCCCAATGATCTGCAGGTGGCTTCCTGTGCCCCTGTCGATCCAGAGATAGGCGATGTGCCGGCTGTCGGGAGACCATATGGAAACGTCGCAGAACTTGTTGGGCGTGTCCCAACTGCCCTCGTCCGTGACGTCTCGGTCTTCCCCGGTCTGGACATCGTGCACGGCCAGGTTGCCCATGTCCCAGTTCACGTAGCTGATGTAGCGGCCGTTGGGGGAAACCGTGCCCATGGTATCCAGCGCGGGCGCCCACACCTGACGGGTCACCGGGCCCGATGCCGTCGCCACCTTCGGCTCCGGCAGGAAGTTCTCCATCACCCAGACCTCGTTGGTTTCCCCTCTGGCGGTGAAGGCCATCCGGTTGCCGTCAGGATGGATTTGCAGGCCCACGAGCCCTGCCGGCTTTCGGCTGGACGGGTCTGCTGCACCTACCTCCGAGAGAGGCATGATGGGGGCCAGCTTGCGCGGCTCCCCACCTGGCGCGGGAATGCCCCACAGCTCGAAGTTCTTCCTGAAAACGATTTCGCGGCCGTCGGGCGTCCACGCCAAGCCGGCTTGGCGACTGATGAAATCCGGCTCTTGAACCCGCAGCAGTTCGCGGGCCTCGCCACCCGCGCTTGGCAGGACCATCAGCGCTTGCGACCGTGTAGGCTGGTCATTGAGGATAAAGGCCAGCTCCCGGCCACTGGGGGAGACGGAGAAAGTCCCAATTTTTTTTTGGAGGGCATCCACGTGGTAGACCAGGCTTTCCTGCCCGGTCCCGAGGTCGCGGGATACGAGTGCGTCGCCGGGCCCGGCCAGGCGGGCCCCGCGCTTGTAGAAAACCCTCTTTCCGTCGGGGGCCCACGCGGGCAAACTGACAGAATCCTCGACGAGGAGAGTTACCTCACCGGAATAGGCATCAACCTGGTAGAGACCCCCTTTACCCTCGGCCGTGCCAATAAGAAGCACCGTCTTTCCGTTTGGTGACAGGGAAGGCCGAGCCAACGGCGCAACGCCCAGACGAAGGTCAGGTTGGAGCTCTCGTTCCTCACCGGTCTCGAGCGAGCGGATCACGATGGTCATCGGTCCACGACCACCGCTGAACGCATTTGGCACCGACACGTAGGTCAGGTGCTTTCCATCGTGGGACCAACTCGGCCAAAGCGTCCTGCCCACGTAGCGGTCGGTGACCGGCGTCGGAGAGCCGAGACCTTTTCCTTGCGCCAGATCGAGCGGCGCGGTGTAGGCGTCAGTTGTTCCCGACCTGATACCGTAGTAGAAGGAGCCATCCTGCGTGAATCCGATGGGTGTGACTTTGCCGAAATTCGACTTGATCAGTCGAGGCGGACCATGCGCTGTTCCACCGGTCACCCGCTGGATCCAGGCGCCATCACTACCCGCGCGGTCACTGCGGAAGAGAAGCCAGCTACCGTCCCGTGACCAACCAAGGACGCGGTCGTCCGCCGGATGCTCGATCAGTGGGGTCTCCCCACTACCGTCCGTGGCTAGCAGGAAGATATCGTGCTCCGGCGACTCCTCGTCCCGAGGCCGATTCAAGGCGACATAACGCCCATCTGGAGAAGACCAACCCACGCGCAGGGGACCGGTGTAGTTCTTGAGAAGGCGTGTGGAACCATCTGCGGTCGAGATCAGGAGGACGTCTGTGGTGCTGTCCAATCGTCTATTAAAGACAGCGGCGACTACGCTCCCGTTTCCCGTCCACCAACCGGCTGGATACTCCCCGATTTCAGCACGGTAAAGGATTCGAGGCTTGGAGCCGTCGAGGCCAACGACGCGCAGCTCTAGGGACTCACCGTTGTGCCACGTATAGACCACCTGCTTGCCGTCCGGTGACATCTGGGACATATCCGCAAACTCCTCGGATGCCCACCATGAGACCTTGTTGGTGAGGCGCCGGTTTTCACCCGTGGCGAGATCGCGGATCGCCACGTCACCGGTCGACCAATCCGTGAAGGAGAGGTAGCGCCCGTCGAGCGAAGGCGAGCCGCCGATATCCACACCTGAACCTTGCCAGACACGCCGGACCGTCATTCCCGCCGGCACCGGTCTGCCGGGCGCGTGGCCCAATTTCAGCAGCCGAACCTTGGCCTGGGCCGCGAGCTCCGTTTGTTTTGAGAACTGCTCGATCAGCATCTGAAACGCCGCAACCGCCTGGTCTTTGCGCCCCTGCTTGAGATAACACATCCCCACCCGGTACTGCGCCTGCGCGGCGTAGGACCGGTTCTTCGCGCCTTCGGCGACGATCTGCTCGTAGATCTTGATGGCCGCATCCAGATCGCCGACCGTCTCCTCCGTGAAGATGCCTTTTTCGAGCATGTCCGACACGGACTGAGCATGTGTGGGTAGGCTGCTCGCCAGGACCGTGGCCACAACAGCAAGGATCAGAGTTTCGCACCGCATCATCGGGGTCTCCTTTCGATCAGGGGTAACCATTTGGACTCCTCTACCGAAGAGAAGTCTACCCCGCCGATGTGACCGCTGTGTGACGGCGAGACGACTTCTACGTCCTTTTTTGGAGAAAGGTGCCTCGTACATGGCCCGTCGAGCGATGCGTCAGCGTTGAGGCCCGGTACAACCGTCGGGAACCGGTACTGCGCCTGCGCGGCGTAGGGCCGGTTCTTCTCAGCACCGGCGGCGGTTTTCCCGTGGATCCTGATGGCCGCATCCAGATCACCGGCCGTCTCCTCCTTGAAGATGCCCTCTTCGAGCACGTCCGACACGGACTGAGCACGTGCGCCCGGGCTGAGCGTGCCGGCATGGCCTCGCTCGCTGCCGCTGCATGCCTACGCTGGTATTACGGACCCGTGAACGCCGCCGGGAACAACACGTAGTCCTCCAGGTCCACGCGCCAGTTGCCGTTCAGATCGCCTGGCAGATCCGATCGCACGAGCACGTCGAAATCGGTGTTCGCGAAGCCCGTGCGGCCGTCGGGCAACTCGGCGGTGAGGACCACGCTGTACGTGCCCGGCCGGTAGTAGCGGTCCAGCGGCAGTTCCAGCGTATACACGCGGGGGTCGGTCTGCGTCATCTCCAGCGTGCGAGACCAGGCGAAAGGATCGACGAGGCTCAGGCTGACGACACAGTCCGGCTCGCTGGTCGTTGCCGTGAGCTTTTCGGTCTGGCCGATCGAATGCTCTTCGGCATCGCAGGTGATTGTCGCGTCGATCGGGTTCGGGTCGTTGTACTCCAACGATAACGCCCAAGTGGCGACACCGGTTGAACCCGCATCGCTCACGCCCGGCCCCCGAACGTTCGACCAACCGCCATCCTCGCGCTGGGCGTTCATGGGCCACTGGGCACCGCGGACACGTTCTAGTTCGTAGCCGCCGATCTGCTCAAGTGCGATGAACGCCCAGGGGCGCTGACCCGCAGTTCGTCTAGTTTTCTTCATCGGTCCTGCCGCCAGTCGGGGTGAGTGGGCACCAGTCCAAGCCCACTGGGAGGGGGCATGAGTTCCAGAAGTGGAGGCTTGTGCCACCCGAGAATGTCGCCCTGGGTCTCCGGCCGCCAGAACCACCTGCTTATCGGAGTACGCGATTCCGGGACATCACGCGCTGTGATACCAAGATGTTCGTTTGCGGAACATGACCAGCTGCTTGAGCATCGCCACACGCTTCTTGGGATCGAGCCCTCTGCCCACTTCATCTGCAAGAATCACCACCAGCCCAGGCGTCAACTCGCCTTGCTCCAGCGAGCGGAACCCGAGCCGCTCGTAGAATGGCGCGTTCCAAGGGAGATGCCGGAAGGTCGTCAGCGTAACCGCAGCAATTCTATGGGACCGAGCCCACGCGCAGACTGAATGGATCAGGGACGTCCCGATGCCCCGGCGGCCATGCTCCGGGTGGACGTCGATTTCCTGAAGATAGGCGAGACCATCGACCATGCGAACGATCGCAAATCCGACCGGTGTTCCATCTGACGATAGCGCCGTCCAGAGCCTTCCGTCAGCCTGGGCCGATGCAAGATCGTCCAGACTCGTCGCCGTCGAGCGGATGTTCTCGGGAACATCCTCCTTTGAAAAGATCGCCGCGGCGGCGAGTTCGACTTGTTGGAGCTGTTCGAGATGATCGCGTTTCGCGAGGGCGATTCGGTAGCTGCCCGACATGACCATCCTCTGAGGTTCTGGAGGCACGTTGCCCCTCAGGTCGTCAGTCGGTGGCGGTGACACCGATCACCTTCTTGCATTTCGGGCAGATGAACAGGTACTCCCATTTGAGCACGGCCTTGATCCTTTTCCAGTAGACCTCCTCCAGATTCTTCTCACAGTGCGGACTGAGTGGATCGTAATCAGCCTCCGCCGATGCTAGTTTGGTCGCCATCCAGGATCTCCTTCGCCGGGGATTTGCTGTTAATCGTAAATCTCAACGCCCACGTCGCCCGGAACGATCTGCGTGGCAACGGGACCAGCAAAGCAGCCAACAACGAGACTACATCGGACAGAATCGGGATGCAAGCCAAACGCTGGCGGCAGACAGGACCAAACGTACCGATTGGGCATAACCTGCCACATGCCCGTCCCGCGACATCGGGTGTTGAAATCGAGAACGATTCCGCGTACGCTCATACTACTTGAACCTGTGACGGAGACCGCCATGCCGAAGTACTTTGACTTGGAGGTGTCGCTGCCGGGCATCGAGCCCCGAGTCTGAAGGCGGCTGCGGATGATCGGCGAAGCCACGTTCAGAAACCTGCGCTACGCCATCCAGAGAGCTTTCGGATGGCAGGATTGCCGCCCGTACCGTCTGCGCCGCGTGCGAGACAACGGCTCGCAATTGGCCAAATACGCGTGAGTGACGGGCGTTGTTCCATCCCAGCATCCGTATCTCACGCGTCGCCCTTGCATGCGGCTGTTGAAAATGGGTATGATAACGATGAGGAGGCTCGGTGACGTTGCTGAGCAGACGCCATTTGGGAAATGTCGGTCGAACAAGGAGAGACGGATATGGGTGATAAGGGAAAAAGAGATAAAGGCAAAAAGGAGCAGCAGAAAAAGGCCCAGCTTAGTCCGAAGGAAAAAAGAAAAAAGAAAAAAGAAAAGAAGAACAAATAAATGCCCAGTGCTGGCCGGTGAGGCTTCTTCCGGCAACGAACCTGCGTGGGCCACGTCGCGGCGTATCATCTCCGGCAGGCCGTTGCTGACGACGACAATCCGTCTCTTTCGGTCTAACGCCGTTGCCTCTCGCCCCGCGTGCAGGGACAGCCGATGGGGCACTGCAAGGCGCCGGACGTTACGTGGCCTCCTTGGAACGGTCGCCGCTCGTCTCGCGGATTCGTGCTTCGACGGCAGCCACGAATCGGACGACCTCTTCGCGGCCGCGAAATACGCCCAGGATGTTGCGAACCGACTTATCTTTCAAAACGATCGCCGCGTGCCCCGGCGCCGCCGTGACGCGGGATATATCGCTCCAGGGAGTGAGCGTAGGTCTAAACCGTGCGATCCGAGAATAGACCCCATCGGGGAGTGTGGCCACGAAATCATCCTGGCGAAACCTTCGCCAGCAGAACCAGGCCAGCCAAAGAAAGCTGGTGACGTAAACCACGACACCCAGGACCACCACAGCCTTTATCACATTACTGAAGCCGCCAAAAGCCCTCGGCATTTGAATCAACGCGCCGATGCTTCCGAGATAGCCAAGCATCCCGACGAACACGACGATTCCGGGACCCTTTCGCCAAACCTGCGACCGCTCGTCAAACCGCAAACCACACTCCGGACAAGCGTGATTCCCTGGCAAGCCCTTCAACGAGTACCCGCATTGCACGCACGATTTGAGCATACCAGACGCCGACGCTGAAAGGCGTAATCCGACATTTCCCTCTTGCCGCCTCCGAAGCAGTCATCGTACCCAGATGACCCACTCGATTCCAGCGAGAACGACCTCTGCCCTAAACTGCACGAATCATGCCATCACGATCGCTCCATCTGGGAAATCCGGGTTGACGCTCTCACGAAGCGAAGGAATCGTCCGGCGTACCGTACCAGATCAGCCTGGCCGGTGCCCAGAGAAAAAGGCACATCTCTCGATAGACTTGCTCGTTTGGCTGTTCTATTGATCCTCGCACAGTCAATCAAGCAGAGCGGGGCGTCTGGACCCTAAAACCAGTGCTTCGCGTACTACGGTTGTTTCTTTGGCAACCCAAGAATCAATAACTTGCCGATCCCGCTCCATGCCCTCGTGAATGAGGGGCTCTGCCGTCACATTGCCCATAGCGTGGATGCGGAGTCCAGCCCACTCTGCTGTCGTACCATCGAGGGTAGGTGCCATGGTAGACGAGCGCTTCGTCGGAATGCTCCAATACGTGCTTGCGAATTCTCATTGTCATTCAAAGGGTTCCCGGCTCTCACGCGGTACCAGAAGGCGGTCCGCCACGTGGGCTTCCTGTGGCGCGTATGTCCGTACCAGGGCTGCCATCTCGCTTCCGAGTTCATACCGGTCCTTGACTTCAAGACGTGGACCGCCTTTCTCGAGGGCCGCGGCAACCACGGCCCGGGCGAACGGCTTGACCCCGGCCGCTTCGGCCTTTGCCCGTTCCCGGCGAATGATACTCGTGTCGACCCGCTCCGGCAGTTCAGGTGTGCCGAACCAGATCGGCGCGCTGTGCAGCTGGGCGTGGGCGCTGCGGTCGGTCTCCGGTAACCGGCCGGAGGCGGCAGGTACGACGGCGATGACGTAACCGGATTGGTACCCGGAGTTGACGCGCTGGGCAGTGTGGTCGCCGACGTACAGAACCGGTTCGAGCGACTGCCGCGGATACACCAGGTCGGGGTCGACCTTCAGCACAAGGACGTAGCCCTCCCGGACCGGCGTTCTCTCCTTACACCATTCGAAGGCATAGCCCTGCTTGAGGGTGAAGGGGCGGGCATAGACAAGCTCCTCCACGGCCGCAGGGGTTGATGGAACCGGCGGAGGCGCCGCCCCAGCCCCCGTGACCACGACGGGAACTAAGAAGATCACCCACCCCGCGCCGCGCGTTCGGGTTGGCCCTCTCTCGGGGTGGGGGGCCGTTCCCTTACGGTCGCGGTTCGGATCGGCGCTACGTTCCAATCCGCCTATCTTGGCCATCGGGCAAACCTCACTTGCATTGGAAGTCCCGGATCACAAATGCGTCCAGGCCGGCCTCCACGACCGATCCGTCGCCGAGGTCGGACGCGTGCCACCTGATCCTGAACTGAGCCGACAGCGGCACGAAATCCACGACGTGGAAGGTCTTGACGAACCATCCGCCGTGCACTTCGCCGCCGCTGGGCCCCACCGTCTCGAGCGTCACCCAGCTCGCCCCGCCGTCATCCGAGACCTCACAGACGAACGCATCCGACTCCGGCGCGGACCCGAAGTCGTTGCTATACCATCGGGCGTAGGTGAGCATCGGGTCGTTGAGCGTGCTCAGATCGAATGTCGAGGAGGTGACCGTCGTGGTCCCGCCGTCCACGTCGCTGTTGCAGGCGCTTTCCGCGCTGTTGTCGGTCAGCCAGCATCGGCCAGAACCGTCGTAGTCGCTGGGGGGATCACCACGGGCGCAATCCACGGGAACTCCGCGGTCCCACTGGCCGTCGCCGGCGTTACCGGAGACGGTCCAGCCGGGGTCGACTTCGAAGTCGTGTTCAACGAAGGTGATCAGCACTCCGACCGCGGCGGCGTACGTTTCGCCCGGGGCAGCCGGCGGATCGTACACCACGCCGCTGCTGCTGCCCTCGGCGCTGAAGAAGAACTCCGGAGCGTCGTCGCAGGCGGGCGGCGGGAGGATCGCCTCGTACAGATCGTCACCGAGCGAAACCAGCGGGGTCGTCGCGAACTCACCGTCGCCGTAGCGATGGTGCAGCATGCCCGAACCGGGAACGTAGTCATCGCCCACCGGTGCCGTGATCTGCACGAGGATCGACGTCGACTGCCCCGGCGGTATGTAGTCCGGTGCGCCGTCCGGCAGCCGCAGGCTCAGCCCGCCCGGGGGGCGATCCTCGCTGAGATAGAGGTCATCGAATCCCACGCGGCCGCGGGCGGAACCGTGGGCGGCACCGAACTCGAATCGCATGGCTTCGACGTCCGTCAGATCAAGACCGGAATCGTTGTGCAGGAAATCGGTCAGGCGAATCCGGATCGTCTCGAACTCGTTCTGCCAGCCGGCGCCGCTGCCGGAGCCGGTTCGCTGATAGGGCTCCTCGATGCCGCCGCCGTAAGCCCCGAAGTTGATCGAGCCGATCGCGCCGCCGGCGTCGCGCAGGGTGATGGTGAAGGTGAGGTCCTCGAGTTCGGCCACCGTCTCAGGATGGCGAGTGCCCTGGCAGGCGCGGAAGGACAAGTAGGTATATTGCGAGAAGTCCCGCGCCGCAGAGACTACCTCGAACTCGAGGAATCGATCGGTCCCGAGGCTCCAGTCGAACACGAGTCCTTTGTTGATGTCGTCGGGGCGCCCACGGCTCATGCCGTTCATCGGGTCGCTCGCCTGCCAGGTGAAGGTCCCGTCGGTGTCGTCGAGCCGCCCTTCCCAAGGATTCTGCACGTCGTGGGTGACCGCTCCGCCGGAGCTGCTGACCAAAAGCGAAGGCTCGCTCTGGAAGTCATCGAGAACAAAGACGCCGCCGCCGGGGCCCTCGGTATATTCCCGATCCACGATTGTGTCTTCGCTGACGCCGATCGGCTTGAGACGCTCATACTGCCGACACAGGAAGTCCCCCGCGGGAACATTGCCGTCGACGTAGTGCTTGATCAGGGCGAGGTAGGCGGCCTTGGCGACGCGCTGAGCCTCCGGCCGACCGATGGCCGTGCCGGGCGGGCCCTCGAAGTCGTCCCAGCCGCAGCAGTTGAAATCGTTGTGGTCGGCGCCATGGACGTACGTCACCTGCCGGTGCCCCTCGGCCCGCTCATAGACATGGAACGAGGCGTCGCTCTCCCGGTCGGGCCATCCGCCGTTGTCGCCGTCTGCCGAACCGAAGAGCAGGTGATAATTCACGTCGTGCGGATTGGAATTGAGCCTGCCCAGGTAGTCGTTCGGGGCTATACTGCTCACGAGAACGATGTCTTCCAGCGTGTAGTGGCCCGGCGAGTATGAACCGTCGTAGAGCCGATCGTACGCCCGGCAGACGCCCTCGCCGCCGCGGCTGTGGCCGATCCAGACGATACGGTGCGAATCGATATGCCCATCCAGCACGCCGCCGCCGATGACGGCCTGATTGCCGACAACGTAATCGGTGTTCGTCAGCGTCGTCGTGGAGGCGGTCTCGATCCCCGGCCCGGTGTTGTTCGTATGGCTCATCACGATGTAGCCGTACGACGCCAGGTGCCCCTGGAGGTAATCGTACCAGGTGTAGTCGTGGCCGTTGCCGTGGCTGATGACCACCAGCGGCAGCTTCCCCATTTCGGCGATGCCGGTGGGATACCAGGTCTTCTGCCCGAGCCACGATCCTCCGCTGTAGGTGATGCTGGTCGTGGGCAGCGGACCGAGCGACACGGTGTCTTTGACCACGTATAGGCCGGCTTCATCACCTAACCCGTCGATGTAGTCGCCGTCTGTGAGCAGGTCATCGCGGTCGCAGTCGAGAACCACGTCGTAGCCGACACCGAGGTCGCTGCCGGCGTCCGCGTCGAGTTCGTCCGCGGCGGCCACAAGGAAAGTGTTGCCCTGGATAGTCGTGCCATCGAACGTGACGGTCTGCGGCCCGGGGGGGCGGACGTCCACCAGCGATTGATCGGCCATCCATTCCGTGGCGGTCCTGGCCTCCACGACGAAGAGGTCGCAGGTGAGGCCGAAGAGCTCGGGAAAGCGGCCGGGATCCACCGCCACCGCCACCGTGGCGTTCTCGTTGAACGCCCGGACGTACTCGAAGAACGGATAGGCGGTCAGCGAATTCCCCGCGAGCTGAGCCTCCGTTACCGCGAATGGACCGGTGAACGCAAGCTGGAAGCCGAGGAAGTCCATCATGTCGACGTCCGCGTCGCCGTCGCCGTCGTGAGCGGCCGCACACTCGGGCGTGGCTGGAACATCTGGCGCGGTCAGGCAGGCGTGGAACCCCAGATAGTCGTCCAGGTCCACGTCGCCGTCACCGTTATGGTCAAACACCCCGGCGCCCGCGAACCCGGGCAGGGCCAAAAAACCAATGAACGAAATGATTCTTGCCCAACTCCGCATCCAGCTTCCCCCCGCTCACACGCGGCCCTCCGCCCTCTCACGCCGCCATTTAGCCATCTAGCAGTACGGTGCAAAGTCGTCACGACCACGTAGCGCAGGCTTCCAGCCTGCAACGTGATGGCAATTGTTGCAGGCTGGAAGCCTGCGTTACGAACGACCTTGCGCTGTCCTGCTAGTACCGTGTCCCATAAGTCTCAAGACTGCTGTCGGGTGCCACGGACAAACTCGTTTGTCCCCGCGGTGATGCGTCTGGCCGGACCCGCTCCACGGACAAGCGGAGCTTGTCCGCGCCACCCATAGTCGCAGGACTTATGGAACACGGTGCCAGCTACAACTCCCCTTCAGACATCCGCGACCGGCTCGGCCGGTAGCGGTGCCAATGGAGCCCGATCCAGAACGCCGATCCCTTAGTTTGTACCACAAATGGCCCATGCGACACAAGGCGAAGCAAGATCGGGGTGCGTCGTTGGCTGGGCGGTCAATTCTCACGAGGAAAGCTGCTCCACCGGCCGGCGGAGTCTCACTTGCCGCTGCCCGGTTCCTGGTTTGTGCTCGGGGCGGGCGTTGACCTCTCGCGCCCCGCCGCCCGGGGAGAGAGCAGCGTGAATTCGATGGCGACGACGTCGGTCAGGTGATTATCCAGGAACGTTCGCCAAGTCTGTGACGGTGGCTTGCGATGCCCAACTCGGCACTCGTTCACTGTTGTCGCGCAGACTACATGCCCCCAACAATGCGAGCTCCGACTGAATGCGCGGGACGCCCCAGGTCGGATTCTCGCGTGACATGCGGCGAATCAACCGGCGAATCTCGGTCTCGATCCTCGGTCGGCCGACCTTGCCCGTTCGGGACTTCCAACGCCGGGACAGCTTGAAGCCGGCGCGGTGCCGGCGGACTACGGCGTCCGCCTGTACGATGAGAAGGGTGGAACGCCAATTCGCCCAGATCCGAAACTGCAACACCCGGGAGATTCGGCCGGGCCTCGGCAACCGCGGCCGCCTTGGCTTCTGCTGCAGAATCGCAAGCTGCTGTCGCAAAGCGAGTTTCTCGGCAGCAAGTTCCGCTCGGTCACGGAACACCCCACGGATAGTCAGCAGCAAGATACGAACCGGGCCCATTTCGCAGCCTCCAAGAACCACCATCAAGGGCTGGAGGGCGTAGCGACGGCCTCGCGAGCGTCAATCTGTAAGTCGTTTGTCGACAAGGCGTACGGAATAAATGACAGAGACAGGGGTCGCACCGGGCTTCGGCCGATGCATAAGGTCGGTCCACCCTCGGCACCACGGATGACCATGACGTCGGGCGGATCGTCCTCCGGTGGATTTCCCGAGCCTCAGATGTAGGTTTTTCTGCTGGAGTGGAGTGGCTCACTTTGATATGATGTTCTTCAAGGTCCGGCAGATGGGAGATGCCGGTAGTGGTGCCGCTATCGTACAAGAAGGAGGGGGGGGAAGGATGCCAGTGTCCAAGGCAAGCCTGTTCGCGGCCGTTACTTTTGCTTCGCTTATCACGCCCCTGCACGTCCTGGGGCAGATCGTCCAACGGGACTACGTAACCGCCCAGCGGCACGGAGTCAATCAGACCACCGTACGCGAGGCCCAGGCCAGGGCGGAAGGTGGGCCCATGCTGCGCGCAGGCCCGACCCGGGGCGCATTGGGTATCTTGTGGACCTACGACGACATCGTGCACCCCGCCCCGGTGCCGGAGTCGGTGGCTTTGAGCACAATCACGGGCAGCGCATGGGTGGGGCAGGATCTGAACTCGCAGCGTCTGCAACGGTTCCTCATCCACGGTGACGGCACGCCGGCCATGGAGATCCCTGGAGTCGCCGGCAGCGACGTGGCGGTGGCAGCCGCAAAGGACGCCGACCTGGCGGTTTGGGTGAGCGAGACCGATACGGTTACGATCACCGCCTACAACTCGCTCAGTACCACGCCGCTGTGGGATGTCCCGATTCCGTTGCCGTATACCAACATCAACGTCCATTCCACACGCGTGTCTCGAGACGGGGCGATCGTCTGTTGTGCGGTGAGGGATGACGGTCCTCCGGAAGCGACCAGGTTGTTCATCCTCGACGGTGCCACCGGCGCCGAATTGGAGGTGTGGGATTATCCCGATCGTGTCGATGGCATCGATCTGACCGACGACGGCTCTTTGTGTTTGGTGAAGCAAGGAACGAATGGCCGGCTGATCGACACCGCGACCGCGGCGGAAGTCTTCACCGGCACGGTGACCGGGGTCGGGGGCGGATGGAGCATCTCCGGCGACGGCGAGGTGTTCGCACTCGGCGGGTTCACTGAAATGGTGGTCTACAAGAAGAGCGGCCCCATCTACACACCGGTGATCGTCTTCCCAAGCGCAGAAGAGTCATTCGAGGAAGTGGCCGTATCGGCGGACGGATCTACCGTAGGGGCGATGGCCGTCAACTTCATGAACTTTCTGGATACCACGACATACATCTTCGACATGGCCTCGGAGTCGCTAATCGGTCAATATGAAACGTTCGGTACCGGAGTCCACCAGGACTTTCCCAGCGCCGCCGCGGTTTCCGATGACGGCTCGGTGATCGCCCTGGGGTCCTGGGGTACCCAGGGAAACGACCACCCCGAGGTTATGGTCCTCGATCGCTGCGCCAACCTGATCGGCAGCATTGACTCCGCCGGCTCGATAATGTCATTGGATCTGTCGGCCGATGGGGCGTACGTGCTCGCAGGCAGTAAGTCCGTGCATGCCAACGTCACGGGGAGCGGCGGCACGGTGACGATGTATCAGCTTCGCGAGCCTGGAACGCCGCGGGTCATCTACGTCGACGCTGACTCCCCGGGTGGAGACGGGGCTTCATGGGACACGGCCTACAACGATTTGCAGGACGCCCTCGACGCTGCCTGCTTTGACGCGCAGGTTTGGGTGGCCGCGGGAACGTACATGCCCTCAAAGCGAACAGACCCCAATGACTCCCGCTCTGTTACCTTCCAGCTCGCCGACGGTGTGGCCCTCTTTGGGGGATTCGCCGGAGGGGAGGAGAGTCTCGATGATCGCAATATCGACCCCGAAACCAACGGGACCGTTCTTGGCGGCGACGTGAACGTGCCGGGGGACGACTCCGACAACGCCTACACCGTGGTAACCGGAAGCGACACCGATGAGACCGCTGTTCTCGACGGATTCACGGTCACGGGCGGTCGGGCTGACGGCGAGGGATTGTTGACCCCGGCGGCTACCGGTGGCGGCCTGTACATCTGGACGGGCAGTCCCACGCTGCGCAACTGTCTTATCACAGAGAACATGGCTCTAAGAGGGGGAGGCGCCATCAACATCGATGAGAGTAACCCGACCTACACAAATTGCACATTCCGTGGCAACGTGGTCGCCGACGGTGAATTGGCCCCTGGCGCGTTCGCCGCCGGCATGGCGAACTTGGGCAACAGCCGCGTGACGGTCACTGACTGCAGTTTTGTCGATAACTCGGCGCCGAACGCGTCGACCGGCGGACTGTACGTCAGCAGTGGCGGCAGCGACACGCTGATCCAAAACTGCCTGTTCCAGGGGAATTCTGCCTGGCGGGGCGGGGCGCTGGTCGTCGACGGAGGAGCGAGCCCGCTCATCGATAATTGCCGCTTCCTCGACAACACCGCGGATACGTCCGTCCCCGAACCGCCGTATCCGGCTCTTGCCGGCGCCGTGCTTCTGGTGGGTGGAAGCCCGGAGCTGCGCGACTGCACCTTCGCCGGCAACACCACTTCGGGGCTCGGCGGCGGGCTTGTGGTTGCGCTGACAGATGACGTCGCTTTGTCCAACTGCACGTTCAGCATGAACTCGGCGGGAGACCTCGGCGGGGGCGTCTACGCCGTGCAGTCCGCAACGCTGACCGTCGCGAACGGCGTTTTTTGGGGAAACACCGATACTGCCGGGGCGAACACCGATGAAACGGCACAGGTATACGACGACCCGATATACGGCGCCAATGACGTTTCCGTCACCTATAGTTGTGTGCAGGACGACGATGCGGGTGATGGTTACGTGTATCCCGGGGTCGGCAACATTGACGATGACCCGCAGCTTGACGACCTTCGCCTGATGACCGCGTCGCCCTGCATCAACACCGGTGATCCGGACTTCGCAGCCGAGCCCGGCGAGACCGATCTGGACGGCCACAGCCGCGTGCTTTGCGGCCGAGTCGATATGGGCGCCTACGAGTTCGGCATCGGGGATTACGATTGCAATCAAGGCGTGGACCTCGCGGACTTTGCCGCCCTTCAACGATGCTTCACGAGTTCCGATGCCGGCCCCTACGAGCTAGGCTGCGAAGCCCTCGACTTCGACTATGACGGCGACGTGGACCTCGACGATTACGCCGGTTTCCAACGTGTCTTCGCCGGCGAGTAGTGGCAGGTGGGATCGGGCTACGGCCCGGTGAGTACCGCTTGCAGTTCCGCGAAATCGTCCAGGTCAACCAGTTCGTTGCCATCGAAATCTGCGGCTGTACATCCCGGCATCATGGGATCGCCGTCCGGCGCGAAGCAGGCCTGGAACCGGGCGAAGTCGCGAACGTCTACGTCGCCATCCGCGTCGAGGTCTTGGTGGGGGTAAGGGCCTAGGAAGTTCCACACGTAGTCGGCGTATTGCCCTATCTGTTCAGCCAACGTGTCGACCCCTCCGTATGTAATGCCGGCATGGGTGAGAATCTCTTCTTCAAAGAAGACCGGCAGCCCCGCATCGTATCCGCGGTTCAAGGCCGTAGCGAACAGATTCGCCATGATGCCCTGCAGGTGCGTGTGCGGATGGACACCATCATGGACAAACCCCGCTTGCGGACGGTCATTGCCGCTGGTGTCGCTTACCCATAACTCGATTGGCACTCCACCCAGGATGAGAAACTCCTGCAGGTCATGATTCGTCCCGAAAACAGATCGGGTGAATCCGAAGAGGTCTACAAGCATCAGTTCGTGCTCTTGCGCCAGATTCTCAACGCCGGTGTTGAGTTGCTTGATGACGTTCGTGACCCGTTCCCTTTTGTCGGGGTCCGACCAAAAGGAAGAGCCCCATACCGCGGGGGCCACACCGTAGTCGACGACATTTGCGAGAACCAGTTCACAGCCGGCGCCGGTCACCGCGGCGAGTGCTGTTTCAATGTTGGCGGAAATCTGATTGACGTACGCGTCAATCTCCTCTTGCGTCCAGCGGTCGTTGTAGATCTCGAAGTATGCGTACCCCGGCAGTGGCGCGGGGAAGAAGTCGTTCGCACCGATCGCCAGAACGGCATGCGTCACGCCGTCGGGCCCGACCAGGGCGGCCAAGCCGGTATGCTGCCCGTCGGCCAGCAACGAACCGCTGTCCGCCCCGGAACGCGCCCAATTGTACTCGTACCCCGTCCGGCGAGGCTCACCCCACGTGCCCCCAGGCTGACCTGCATCGGCGGCTGTAGGTCCGACTTCCACCTCCCCGTAAATGGCAAGTTGCTCGACCCAGTTGTGGGCATAGTCGTAGTCCTCCTCGAGGTATTCGTCGGTGAGGCTGTCACCCATTGCTCCGAGGCCTGATACCTGGGCAAAGACCATTGTTGGCAGGACTACTTGCAGCAGGAGAACTTTCTCAACAAGAGGTCGCCATCTCATGGTTTTCCCCTTTCCATGACCAGACGAGATGCGCGTCGTCCAAAGAACACGATGTGCGCATACGTTTCCCATTTGCTTCCTCCGTGATCATAATTGTACCGCCATGCCGACTCCATTTCCAGGGAAGGCGGGCGTTCTGCCGAGGATATCTGCGTTTGAACGCCGGATTCCGTCCATTTCGCGTCGTTGGATCGCTGGTGGGTGCCTTTGCCGCTCACGCCGTGCAGCACCAGCCGTCTTCTGGCCGGAATCGTCAGGCCCGTCGCCCTATCGCGGCGTTCATCCCTGTCGTTGAACGCTCGCCAGAAACGCCAGCGCACACGGCGTTGAGCAGACCCCCAGTGGCTTACGGACCTTGCAGAACACCGTTTGCTCAGAGGAAGGCCCGCACTCAGCAGAAGGCCTGACAAGTTGCCACACCGTCAGGCGCCGACGCTCTGGACTGCGCGGACGACAAATGGGGCAATGATGGAGCGACGGCTCGTCGAGCTGTGCAAACGTCACTCGCGCGACGAAGGAGTGTGTCCATGAACACCACCAAGCGAACGAGCGCGTTTAAGCTCCGGCGTCTGCTCCTGACCCTGGCAACGCTTGCCGTGTGCGGGTCTACGACGACGGCGCAGGAGAAAGCAGCGCCCGAAGATGTTGAATCCGGGTTGCCTGTCAAGTTGTCGGGCTTCAGCGACAGGGGTGAGTTCAGGCTGTACGTCAACGAGGACGCGATCGCAACGATGACGTACGAGTGGAGCGAAGACGGCTCATTCAAAGAGGACGTTGTACTGGTGATGGCGGGTCAGACCGTCGAGTCGACGATGGCCATCACCTCGGACGAAGACGGACGCTGGGTAAAGATCGCGGTTCAATCGCCGAGGGGCCCGCAGGTATTCACGCGGGACGGCACGGCGATGACGTTTGAGTTCAAGGACAAGAAGTCGACGCTGACGATCAAACCGGGCACGGTGCTGTTCGAGAACTTCACGCCCGCGCTGATGAGTCAGGCTATTATGCAATATGACCGGCAAGCGGGCGGCGAACAGACGTTTCCACTCCTGATTCTGAACGGTCCGATCATCATGGACGCGTCGCTTGAGCTATTGGAGTCGTTCGAACGGAGTCTCGGCGGCAAAGACCTGACTTTCATCAAATACAAGTACGCCGTCCCCGGCGTGGACGTATTCATCTGGGCGGATGAGTCCGGGAAGATTCACTTGGGGGATGTGCCCGCTCAGCACGCCGCGTATGTGCGTACCGGCTACGAAGCGCTTCGGGTGGCGGAGGAGGACGACCCGAAGTTGTCCAAGCCCCAGTACGAGGTCCTCGAAGACCGTGGCGTGAAGGTACCCATGCGCGATGGGGTCGGGCTGTCGGCGGATGTGTACCGTCCGAAGGCTGACGGCGCGTTTCCCGTGATCGTGGTGCGGACACCGTATAAAAAGGAGATGAACGAGCTCCAGGGGCGGTTCCACGCCCGGCGAGGGTACGTGATGGTCGTTCAGGACTGTCGCGGGCGGTTCGGTTCGCCGGGCGAGTGGGAGCCCTTCGTCAACGACCCCCAGGACGGCTACGACACCATCGAGTGGGCGGCCAAGCAGTCCTGGTCCAACGGCAAGGTCGGCATGATTGGGGCGTCGTATCTGGGCTGGGTGCAGTGGTGGGCGGCGCGGGAGCGCCCGCCGCATCTGGTGACGATCATTCCAAACGTTGCTCCGCCTGACCCGTTCTACAACATTCCTTACGAGTATGGCGTGTATTTCATTCTGGGGGCGATCTGGTGGGCGGACGTATTGGAAACGGAGGCGACGGCCGACCTGTCCGGTGCTGCGATGAGCACCATCGGTGAGAAGAAGTACGGCGAACTCCTGCGATCGCTGCCGGTGATCGACCTGGACGAGAAGGTGCTGGGCAAGAAGAACAAGTACTGGCGCAAGTGGATCGAGCATCCGGTCAATGATGAATACTGGGAGCAGGCCAACTTTCTGGACCATTTGGAGAAGGTGCGCATTCCGGTGTTCCATCAGTCCGGCTGGTTCGACGGAGACGGTATCGGCAGCAAGCTCAACTACCTGAGAATGAAATCGCACGGCCACCCGTACCAGAAACTGGTGCTGGGGCCTTGGGGACACATCGCCGTCGCCCACCGCATGGCCGGCGACCGCGATTTCGGCCCCGGAGCAATCATTGACCTGCCGCGCGAGTACCTACGCTGGTTCGACCATTGGCTCAAGGGCGCAGATAACGGGATCGACACCGAGCCCCTGGTCAGCATCTTCGTGATGGGCAAGAACACCTGGCTGCACGGTGATACATACCCACTTCCGCAGACGCGTTTCGAGAAGTGGTATCTGACCAGTGGCGGGAAGGCGAACACGTCGAAGGGTGATGGCAGGCTGACCTGAAAGGTTCCGCCAGCCGGCTGCCCGCCGGACGGATACACCTACGACCCGGGCGATCCGACGCCCAACCCCGGCTACTTCGAGGAATCCAAGGAAGACGAGGCGAAGGTCCGAGCCATTGAGGAAGAGAAGAAAGAACGCGAGGAACACCACGAAAATGTAACACGATCGCGTCAGGACATCCTCGTGTATCAGACCGAGCCGTTGGAAGAGCCGCTGACCTTCGCCGGCCCGGTGTCGGCCGTGCTGTACGCGTCCTCCTCGGCGAAAGACACCGACTGGTTCATGCGGCTGATGGAGGTGGAATCGGGAGGCAAGATCTTTGTGTTGGCCGAGGGCACAATCCGGGCCCGTTTTCGCGGCTCGATGAAGAAACCGGTGCTGCTCAAGCCCGGTGAGATCTACGAATACACGCTCGACCTGTGGCAGACGGGGATAACGATTCAGCAGGGGCGCCGTTTGCGCGTGGAAGTGGCCTCGGCGTCATTTCCGCTGTTTTCTCGTAACCTCAACACCGGCGGGCACAACGAGGTAGACACCGAGTACGTGCCCGCCGAGCAGGTCGTGTACCACGACGAGAAGCATCCGTCACATGTGCTGTTGCCTGTGATCCCGGAGATGAGCGGTGACGCGAAGGGTCGGATGACGAAGGACTCCAATGATCCGGCGGGGACGGAGTAACACGGCTGGGGGTAAGAACTCTCGGTAGCAAGGACTGCTCGATCAAGCCGAGGCGGGCAAGCTTCGCGCGGGAGCGCTGGAGCGTTCGCCTGCTGATACCGAAGCGGCATTCAAGGTCGGCCAAAGTGGGTATGGGTTGCTTGGCCGCCCTGAGTACCAAGAGAATTCGCGCCGCGGCGTGCTGCTGGTTCTTGTTGCCGGGGAAGAGCATCGCCACGAGATCGGTGAGGTCATCAATCCGGCTGACCCGCTGGTAGCGGAAATCGATCTTCGTCGATTCGTTCATCGGCGCTCACCGGATGACGGGCGTTCGTCCTGTCCACGGGGTTTCTAGCGTTTGGAATCAGTGCCGGGCGCAGACAAAGCCTCCGTTTTCTGCCTACCGTTCACCATCTCCTGGCGCAGCGCGTAGCGTTCCTTGCTGATTCGGATTGCGTGCTCCCGGAGCTCCGTGCCGAAGGTCTTCTCGATCAGAAGAATCGTGGAGAAGGCGGCGACGTAGATGTCGTTGAAGATTCGCTGGAAGCGCCAGCGCACGCCCTGGCGGGTCATCCGAAAGGCGCGGTTGACCTTGTCGCCATAAGTCCCGCGGAGAACCATATAACTCGGTCGATCGCTCTTCAGCTCGACACTCAGATCATGCGATTGCATGAGCTCACGCAGCAACTCAAGAAACGTGCGGTCCTTCTCAGACAGTTTCACTTCGAATCACCATGATGACTTGGCTTTCCTGGCGGATCTCAATCTGCCCGGCGTGGGCCATGAATATGATTGCGATGAAGCGCCAAATCCGGTCCAAACGAGTGTCATCACTCAAGTGTGGTATCTCATCGAACATGATGGGAAACGGCTCCAAATGAGCCTGAACGTGGCTCTCGTAGCGTGACAGGTCAAAGCCCTCGCAATCGAGTCGTAGGACCCCGGGCTGAGCTCCAGCTATCAAGCTGTTCAAAGCGTCGGGCAACCCTGGAACGGCATCCAGATCAGCCGGGCCTGCATCCAGCGGCAGGGACCGGCTCTCGATCGACCGCGCTTGCAGGCGGGTCCTCTGGTCACTCTTCCGCTCACGGTGCTCAGCCATCTTCTGCCGAAAGTACTGCGCGTCGAAGACGAGGCCATCAAAAAGAAAACGCGAAGCAACGTCCTGTCCACACAGGCGGCAACGGTAGCGCCGGACTTCGATCCTGGGAGTTCCGCCACAATCCAAACACCGCTGAAAAGCAGTGGTCGGGTCAAGCACGTGGCCACAACCCCTGCACCGGCATTGCCCTTCGGCGAACATGCTCAATCCGCCGCCGCACTTGGGGCAGGCATGCGCGGAAAGCATGACCGCGTAATAGAACCGGCGAACTCGGTGGGTGTACGCTGCGACCGCATCTGTCAGTCGAAACGCCATGCTTATGATGTTCATGGGCCCACGCTGTTTGCCTCCTCATTCACCCAGTTGGAACCCGTGCTTGGCTCCTCCGCGTTGCTCTGGTGCTTTGGCGTAAACTTCCGCCTGCATGCCTTGCACTGCCGGATTCGGCGGATGCCCATGGTCTTGGTCTTGCGCACGCCCTTACCAATCGAGTTGGATCCGCAGTGTGGGCACGCTGGTGGTCTTCCTCTGTTCATTTCTATCACCTCGCGGGACATGGAAGAGGCCCAAGTTTATAAAACTGCGCGACCACCACCATGTGACGAACCGATCCGCGCGTTTATGAACGCTGGCGAGCGGAGTAAGGTTTATATAGATGTAGCGTCATAGGTGCCGCATGGAAGGCACGACACCTCTCTCCGGCCTGGAAATCAGCGCGTTACTCGAGACTCTGCTGCCCGATTTCGTCCTCGCGTTCACGTTCTTCACGGCGCTTGTCTACGCGGTGTTGGGCCGGCGTTTCGGACGCCAGAAGCCGGCCGTTGCCATGTCCGGCTCGATTGGGTTGGCGTTGGCGGTCGGGCTCGTCTGGCCGAAGTTCCCTGGATTGACTGGCGGTTTTTGCGTGTGAAATCGTCGCTCCGAGGGCGTGAGTGGGCAATTCGGCTGGGTTTCGCCGTTCAAAACGTAG
>SDBU01001271.1_pt1 | contig 36600 bp, 29 predicted proteins | sample 2277071 | NCBI WGS metagenome assembly SDBU01 (sample SAMN10397929, study PRJNA504765) | marine sediment metagenome | isolation source: marine sediment core GS08_GC12, 126 cmbsf | place: Arctic Ocean: Gakkel Ridge, Loki's castle | collected 2008 | reverse complement strand
TTGTAGGGCTGTTCCTTCATCAGTTTTTCGCCGATCTGAGCCCGTGCGAAGGGGCAAAGGAAACGGGTGGTACGGGAGAGGGCAGCATTAGCTGGCATCGGGTCTCCGCCGTGGCAGAGACACAGCGGCACCGCCCCCGAGGCATAAATCATTTCTTCAGGAACATAATCACCCACGAAAAAACCGATAATCCTGGTTCCTTCTCCCTTTGATTTCCTGAGTTGGGCTGGCCGCTCTCTGAGGTAGGAAGATAATTGTTCCGTGGCAAGTATCATAACTCTCTGCGCTCCTTTTCAGCTATCATTTTCACCAAAGTAATACTCTTCACTGCCCGCAGACTATTCTAGTCTGTATTCCAGCTTTTGACAAGACTGTGTACCGGCTCATATGATTGGTGACACCTGGCCTCCTTTTCTCGGTGATACTCTCTCGTTCCAAGAACTTGGCTGAGATAATAAGGTGTGATAGAATAGCAGGTGTTGGTATGCGACGGTCGAATGCAAGGTGCCTACACTTCTCAAAAGGGAACAATGAGAGCCGTAGCGCACCCTTTTTGTTGGCCGAAAAGTAACCAGCTTTGCCGATTCGGGCTCAGAAGCAGGGGAGAGCTTTACTTTACCGTTAAGGAAGAGGTCATGGATGCGCTGAAGAAATTAACTAAATTGTCTGATGTTCTCTTTAACCCGGAGGTTAAGGAGTGGAAAGAACAGGGCACCAGGCTCAATTAAAGTAAGTGGAGAATAGCCATGCAGGAATGGTGGAAAAGGTATGGACAATTCATTACCGAGGAAGACAAAGCCATACTTACTACAGTTCATGATTTTACTGAAAAGGAAATAATGCCCGTTCGGAGAGAGCTTGATGAGGACAAAGAACGGGTTATTTTTCATCGAATTATGCAGGGACTGGTAAAAATCGGGATACAAAAGAGTGTATTCCCGAAGAGTATGGGCGGACTCGGGATAAGCTCGGCAGTGACCTACGCTGCTATTCATGAGGAAATAGCCAGGGGGGATAGTGGGATATCCATGGTCTCAGGCATACCTGCCTGGGTTTTCGCCCCAGCAATGAAAGCTCGAAATGAAACCGTTCTCCGGGAACTAGGTGCCCCCTTTTGTGGAAATGAGTATCGGGGCGCTTGTATGGGTTTAACTGAACCAGAAGGAGGATGCAATGTCGAGGCGGTAGACCCCAACATCAGAAAGATAAATACTATTGCCAGACTTGAAGGCAATGAATGGGTTATAAACGGGACTAAGCGATGGCCCAGTGAGGCAGGTATGGCTGAAGTATATTTGATAGTCTGCACCACTGACCCTGAGCACCAAAGCGACGAGGGTGTTGCTCTAATTTACGTTCCTGCCGGTACTCCCGGGCTTTCTTTTGGAAAGCCGGAGAGTAAAATGGGGATGGTATATACGGATGTAAATGCTGATATTTTTCTTGACGGGGTGAGGGTGCCAAAGGAATATCGAGCCGCTGGACCCGGGGAAGACTATATGCTATTGCGTCACACCTTATCATGGGGTCGGCTTCTCAGTGCTCCACAGGCTTTGGGGAATGCCCAAGCCGTCTTCGACATAGTTGTCGATTACACCGGAAACAGATTCTACGGGGGAAAGCAGGTAAGACAGCATTCGTTACAGGCAGGCATAATCGCCGATATAGCTATATCGATTGAGAGCGCAAGGGCCTATTACCTTATGGTAGCTTCCATGTTTGACAACCGTAAGTATTACGGAGACCACTCTGGGGACTATTTGTTATCAAAAGCAAGTGCGGCTAAGGTTTATGGCACTGATGTTACGATCAAGGTTTGTAATGCGGCTATGGAGCTCATGGGCTCTTATGGATATTCAAAGGACTTCCATGTTGAAAGATACTTGCGGGATAGCAAGATTGTTCAGCTATGGGTGGGGGGAGCGCAAGCGGGGCGTATAGATGTAGCCCGTGGATATTACCCTATGAGTTAGGAATACCTCACAAGTTTGCCATATAAAACGTCTAAACCGGGTTACAGTAGATACCCACGGGCAAGCCCGTGGCACTTTATAATTCAAGCTCCGCCTGACGCCCTTCGAGCGATTTCACATTCACCCACGGGTAAACCCGTGGAACTCTGCCCTTCGGGTTTTAGAACTCTAAAGCCCAGCGTTCCAGAAGAGCCGTCCGTCTACCTGCTTACCAGCGCCCGGGTCCATTGCCTCAAACCATTCAAATCCCATCTTGGTAGCAAAGAATGGGTGGGGATTCCGGGCAAAACTCATCTCTTCCTCTTGCACAATAAGCCTGGCGTTGGGGAACTTCCTGGTATTTAAGATATGGTCGGCATCAAGATGGGTGATGATGATGGTCTTGATGTCTGACAGGGAAACGCCAGCCTTGGGCAAAGCCTCTTCGATAGGACTAATATCTTCCAGCTCTTCAGCGTAGAGAGTATACTTTGAAAAGTCCTCCGCAGTACAGGCAGTGTCTACCAGTATCGGCTCTTCCCCCCCTTCTATTAACCAGACATAGACCAGGATTGATACCTTTTTGCCGTATTCCTTCATATGCAGGAAAAGAAACCCTCCCTTTTCCACGGTTAGTCTGCATATTGGAATAGGATGAATCTTATGAAATTCCCCCATTGATACACTCCTTCCATCACTGGTATTTATATTAAGTTAGAGCTTGCCTATGGACAATATAGAGTTCCAGACGTTATTTGTCGATTTGCGTACAAAACAAGTCCTCCTGAAGCATGCAGTCTGCGGCCTGACGAACCTGGGAATGTAAGGAGGGATAGGCAGAGAGTAGCCACCCATCAGGGCGAGAAACTGCGCCACAGTTTCGACGAAGCAAGCACCCCCCTTTACAGTCGTTGCTTTTTGGGCTAAAATTGGTACGATTTTCACAGGTATAACCCAGCGGTAGGGGCTTGCTTCCCAATCATGGACGACAAGGAGCTTGCTTGTGGTGAGAGCCGTACCGTCTGGGGTAGTCAATCTTTGACCAACTAGAGGAGGGGAAAATGAAGCTTAAGGACCGGGTGGCCATCGTAACCGGAGGTGGTTACGGAATTGGTAAGGCGTATTCGTTTGCCCTGGCCGATGAGGGAGCCAGGGTAGTGGCCGCTGACATCAATTTCGCTGCGGCGCAGGAAGTAGCCAGAGAAATCGAAAAGCAGGGGAAAGAAGCCCTGGCCCTCAACACTGATGTCTCGGACGAGAAGAGCACCCTGGAAATGGCGCAAAAGACTCATGACCGGTTTGGCCGGATTGATATCCTGGTCAACAATGCGGCGCTTTTCGTCGCTCTCGGGAGAAAACCGTGGGAAGAAATAGACGCCGAAGAATGGGATAGAACCATGGCGGTGAACCTGAAAGGTCTGTTTCTTTGCAGTAAAGCGGTGGTGCCTTACATGAAAGCCCAAGGAAGGGGGAAGATTATCAACATCGCTTCCAGTCTGGCCTATCGGGGTTCTGTTGGTGCTCTACATTATGTTACTTCCAAAGGCGGGGTCCTTGGCTTTACCCGGGGACTGGCCCGTGAACTGGCTGGCCAGAACATTAATGTTAATTCGATAGCTATCGGCGGAACGATGAGTGAGGGGGTTATTGCTACTGACCGCATACCCGAAGAAATGCGTGAGATGCTTAGAAAAGACCGCTGTGTCCAGAAGGATATGTACCCCGAGGACATAGTAGGGACAATGCTCTTTCTGGCCTCTGATGATAGCGAGTTCGTTTGTGGCGAGAGTATCGTGGTGGATGGTGGCAAAGTTTTCATCTAAACGAATCTGGAACCTTGTTAAACCCGGAAGGTCAGCGCTTTCATGACCTCTTTAGCCTTATCCCGCGTCATGTGGGCTACTTTTGCTGATGTCGAGCAGGAATGCCTATCAGGAGATAATCAGGAAACTTGAAGATTTGTCTGCGCCAATATAGACTCTTAATCTGAGAGAAGAGGATAATCTTCCTGGAGCAGTCCAAGTTAAGCTGCGAGGACGAAAGAACCAGCGATGTTCTACGGGTGGTATATAGTAGCCGCTAGTGCAGTACTTATGGCCTGTCATGGCGGCATACTCATGTATGGATTTACTGCCTTTATCAATCCTATTGCGTCTACCTTCGGCTGGAGCTATACTCAAATATCACTCGCCACGTCCCTCCGTGGTCTGGAGTCAGGTGCGTTAAATCCATTCTTTGGTGCGGCGGTTGACCGCTGGCCAGCGAAAAGACTGGTATTGATTGGCATGACCGTGTACGGACTGGGGTTATTCCTCGTGAGTCAAGCCACCAGTCTGGTCATGTTCTACGCAGCCTTTTTGATTAGCGCTTTAGGCACCTCCCTTGCCGTCCAGATGGTTCCGCCGACCATGATAGCCAGATGGTTCAGGAAAAATGTCGGCTTGGCCAGTGGTATTCTGACCATGGGCGTCGGTATCGGCGGGCTGTTAATTCCGCTGCTGGTAAAGCTGATCGACACCTATGGCTGGCAAAACACCTTGATTTTCCTGGCGGTTGGTCTGTGGGTGCTGGGCATACCGTTGTCCTTTGTTTTCCGCAATAGACCGGAAGACTATGGTCTGCTGCCTGACGGGAAGCGACAAGATGACGCAAAGGGTTCGGATAGCCTGAGGAACTACGATTTTAGCACCGGTGTCAGGGAAGCACTGAAGATGCGGGCTTTCTGGCATATCGGTATCGCCACGATATTTCAAACAGCAGGAGCAAGTGCCGGAACAGTCCACATGATGCCATATCTGGCCAGCCTCGGCGTGGAGAGGTCCACTGCCGGGATGGTGGCCATGCTCGTCCCCCTGGCAAGTCTCGTGGCGCGCATACCTACCGGGCTGTTAGCTGACATTATCAATAAGAAGTACGTACTGGCCCTCTCTGTTGGTCTGGTGAGTGTTGCCCTGTTTCTTTTTTGGCTGATTGACGGTAGTTCCTTCCTGTTAATGCTTCTTTTTGCGGTCACCTTTGGTTTTGGTCTCGGCGGGTTTATGCCGGCCAGACTGCCTCTCTTTAGAGAATACTTCGGCACCAAGAATTTTGGGGTGATTTTTGGCCTGACCAGCGTCTTCCAGACGCTGGGGATTGTCACCGGCCCACCGATAGCAGGATGGGTGTTCGACACGCTCGGCTATTATGACCCTATCTGGTTGATACTAAGCGGTGCCAGTATGGTGGGAGTGATGGTAGCGCTAACTATTCCACCACCTTCCCGGAAGCCAAAGCCGATTGTCAGCTAAAAAGTCTCCGCCATGATTACTCCAGAACACCAGTGGTGAGTTCTTCCATTTTCTCCCAGTCTATCTCCAAACCCAGGCCGGGTTTTTGAGGGACAGTTACCCACCCATCGTCATCTAGAGTGATGGTATCTTTCATTACCGTGTCCATGAAACCCTCAGGTACCGGCATCTCAAAGAGGTCACCATTGCTGATAGCACCCATCAAGTGAAGATTGGCTGCCTGGTGCAGTGGGGGACCATAGGCATGGGCCTGAAAGGTGCGGCCAAAACCCTCCGCCAGAGCCGCCAGCTTCCTGGTCCAGGTAATTCCCTGGTGGGCAGCATCAGCCTGCACAATGTCCAGGGCTCCCCGGGATATATAGTCGGCATAATTACCCAGGCTCAGGCGCAGCGAATCAACCCCCAGGACAGGCACATCAAGGCGGCGACATAGCTCAATGTAGCCCTCGACATCAGCCTCCGGTATCGGTTCTTCGTACCAGTAGAAGCTCAACTCGTCGATGGCCTTGCCCACTTCAAGAGCCCCACGCCGGTCGTACAGACCCAAGGGGTCAATCATCAGGTCAATCCCGTCGCCAACGGCCTGGCGGATGGCACGGCACAGCTCGATATCGCGGTCGGGGTCTGCCCAAGAATGAAGCTTTATCGCCGTGAAGCCTCGCTCGACCAGAGATTCTGCCAGCTTGACAAAGCTCGCGATATCATCACAGGCCTGAGTGCTGGCATAGGCTCGAATGCGCTCTCGAAAGCCCCCTAAAATACGATAGACAGGCTGGTTAAGTGCCTTCCCGACAATGTCCCAAAGAGCCACGTTGATGCAGCCCGGAACATATATCGACATCAGCCAGCGGGTGGGCCTTTTATAGGTACGCTCCCATATCCGCTCGATATTGAAGGGGTCTTCGCCGATAATGTATGGCTTCATTGCCCGGATAAGCTCGCCGAGCAGCCTGGGAGAGAACCCCGGAGTAGAGAAATCGGCATTGCCCTCAATCCCTTCGTCAGTGAAGACCCTGACGAGACCAGCCTCAGTTTTGAAACTCCCGTACAGAGGAAGATGGGACTCGCGTTTCATGTCGAGCAAATGAACCTTAATATCCGTTATCTTCATCAGCAATACCTCTCTCCAACCTTATTTTGCTGGTATTGTACCATGTCCTCGATTCAGCTTTCATTGACTTACGGAAACAAACTGGCGCTCTCATTATGATATTTTAGTCAAGTCAGTGTTTAGCCAGAGCCAGACGGCTGCTTCATGTCATGCTCTCTCCTTCGGCAACATATTCTTTAAGGAAAGACCGGTGCTGCTGGACAAGCTGGGCTTCTAATCAACACAGTGGGGAGGTTCGGAATTTGCCCTTGATTTCGAGGCCGAATCTAGACCGGCACTTACGATAGCGTCTGAATAAGGAGCAGGGGAGCGCACCAGAATTGATTTCCCGCGTTAAAACAGCAAGTTGAACAAACGAAATATGAACCAGCGGGAGAAAAGAGAGGCTTGGTGCGCTCCCCCTTGGCTTTGGGGCATGGCAGTATATGGTAGTATAATGGTGTCGCCTCGGGTGTTGGTTTGCCCTGATTGGCCAACAACCTAAGGCAGAGCTGTCCTTGTCGTGGTTGTTACCGTGATGCTCTGGATAACCAAGCAAATAGTGGCAGGAACATTGCTGTCTGCCGGCCCATAGTATAAATCACTTTGAGTCTCGAAAAAGGAGGAGGTGGCTATGAGGTAAAAAACGGAACGGTATTGCTGAAAAACTAAACAAAGGAGAAAGGTAAAATGACAGATTTTTCTAAGCTTGGAACTCCGGGGCAATTACCAAACTACGAAGTGGTGCCGCTGAGAAGTGACACTATTGGCGTAGCCGCCTGCCAGGTGAATGGCAGACGGGATGTCGACCCGAACAACCCCAAGAAGGTGCAGAGGGAGAACCTGGAAAAAATACTCCGTATGTGTGACATGGCTCAGGTCCGTAGTTTGATAGCGGCAAGGGCCAGGGTGGATTTACTGGTGTTTCCCGAGTATGCCTTTTGCGGTAGGAGTCATACTTGGAACACGGAGGACCAGCTAAAGATAGCCATCGAGGTGCCGGGGGAGGAAACTGAGATTATTGGTAAAAAGGCCAGGGAGCTTGATGCCTACATCGTGTTTCAGTCCCACACTAAAGACCCCAAGAACTGGCCCGGCCACGTCTTCAACAGCTCGCTTATCTTCAATCCCCAGGGGGAGATTATCCAGAACCACTGGAAGGCTTACCGGGTTTGTGGCGGCCTCTGGACCTATGAAACGACCGCCCATGACGTCCTTGACAAGTTCGTGGAGATGTATGGCTGGGATGCTCTCTGGCCGGTAGCCAGGACGGACATCGGAAACCTGGCTAGCTATGTCTGCTCGGAGGGCTTTGCCCCGGAGACCGCCCGGGCCTTCGCTTTCAAGGGGGCCGAAATACTATGTCGCTGCTGGGGCGGTGGTGGCAGTCCAATCATGAGGGCAGGCAAAGGCAGACTTGAGTTCCGGGCTGACTGTGCCTACAGTCTGCTCTACGGCATAATGGCCAATACTACCAATGGTGGCTCGATGATAGTTGATCCTCTGGGAAGAGTAATGCAGGAAATACTGGACAACCGTGACGGATTTATTTATGATAGAATCCCGATTGCGCAATTCCGCTCCGAGCACGCCAAGCCCTCCATAAGAACAGAGATATATGTTCCAGCTTTAACCATGAATCCCGGACAGTTTCCGCCTAACATGTACTCGGATTATGGGGTACCACGTGACCGGGAGGACGCGGTTCGACTATGCCAGGAACATGCCAGGTAGTGGAGTCCCTGGACGGCAAACCGGTAAGGAGACAAAGTCACCGCGATTCCTGAGAGTAAGTGGCGACCTGGTAACAGCAAACAGAAGGGTATAGCTTGAAAGATTCCAAAACAATCTGAGAAAGGAGCAGGGTAAAATGACAGATCTTACTAAGTATACCACGGAGGCCCAACTGCTAAACTACGAAGTGGTGCCGCTGAGAAGTGACACTATTGGCGTAGCCGCCTGCCAGGTGAATGGCAGAAAGGATGTCGACCCGAACAACCCCAAGAAGGTGCAGAGGGAGAACCTGGAAAAAATACTCCGTATGTGTGACATGGCTCAGGTCCGTGCTGAGTCATTCCCCATGGGACCGACCCAGGTGGATTTACTGGTGTTTCCCGAGTATGCCTTTTGCGGTAGGAGTCATGCTTGGAACACGGAGGACCAGCTAAAGATATCCATCGAGGTGCCGGGAGAGGAAACCGAAATGATTGGCAAAAAGGCCAGGGAGCTTGATGCCTACATCGTGTTTCAGTCCCACACTAAAGACCCCAAGAACTGGCCCGGCCACGTCTTCAACAGCTCGCTTATCCTCAATCCCAAGGGGGAGATTATCCAGAACCACTGGAAGGCTTACCGCGTTAATAGTGGAGCCTGGACGTATGAAACGACTACCCACGACGTCCTTGACAAGTTCGTGGAGATGTATGGCTGGGATGCTCTCTGGCCGGTAGCCAGGACGGACATCGGAAACCTTTCCAGCTATATCTGCTCAGGCGGATTCTGCCCGGAAACAGCCCGGGCCTTTACTTTCAAGGGAGCCGAGATACTATGCCGCTGCTTTGCCGGTGGTGGTCAGGAACTTAGCGGAGGGATACACCGGCTTCGGTTCCGGGCCGATTGCTCTTTCAGCTCGGTCTACGGCGTTTACGCCAATGGGGGAAATGGTGGCTCGATGATAGTCGATTACTTCGGGAGAATCATGAACGAAGTAGTGGATGACCGCGACATGGTGCTAATCTTTGATAGAATCCCGATTGCGCAATTCCGCTCCGAGCACGCCAGGCCCACCATAAGAACAGAGATATATGTTCCAGCTTTAACCATGAATCCCGGACAGTTTCCGCCAAATATGTACTCGGATTATGGGGTACCACGTGACCGGGAGGATGCGGTTCGACTATGCCAGGAACATGCCCGGTGGTGGAGCCCGATAACGGCGAACCGGTGAGGTAACCCAGAAAGCCAGAGACCAGAGTGGCGACCACCTCAAATTAAAGAGAGTGTCGCTAAAAGACGGGCTGCCACCAAGCGCCCGAGATATACGTGCGCATCTCGTCCGGAAATTACCGGCATCGGCTACGTGATGCCAGCGTCAGAAGAACCCAAAGGTAGCTTTACCTCCTAGAGCCAGGTAAAGCTACCTTTGGGTTTAGCGAGCACTCAAGTAAGCAAGGCGGTAAGCTTATATCTCCCTAACCTCCCTATTGCCGCTCACAACCTCTGCCAGTAAACTCGAATTGGAACGTCTTATGTCCCATTCAGCACGCTCCGCGTAGATTGCCCCACACTGGATACAAGATACATAGGCACCGTACTCATCACACTCCAGGAACAGGTCTCCTCTGCAGCGTTTGCACCCCTTGCTCTTTATCATACGGAACATGGTGCCTCCTTACGGCTACCGAATAATTCTCTCCGTTGAGCCTTTGCTGACCAAAAGGAGTACTTCAACTGAATCTAGAGGATTCAACTCACAACCGCATCACAAAACAGGCCCATAATGTCACAGAAATCTCACAAATGGAGGGTAGACGCCTATAATTTGATAGCGAGGATGGAAATGATGCTGCCCGTTGATTATTTAGTGCTGAAACCACCGGGTGGCCTGGGGAGCATAAGCATCCCTCAAGAGGACCAGGGTCAGCACGGTTAAGGCGGTATGAATTCACCCGTAAAAAGTGGCCGAAGTATATAGAGCGGGGTGTTAGAGAAGCTGTGGGGGATGCTGGGCGCAGAGCACTAACCGGTAGTGGTGCCCTTCGGTGCCTTACGCAGGAAGAAGGCTACAAACACATACATTGCTGACGCCACCAGACCTAGTATCAGGCAAATAACGCCCAGGTAACCATAACCCGCAAGACTCAATACCAGTCCCCCGATGGCGGCTCCCAACGCTCGCCCCAGGTGATTGCTGGTAGCTTGAATACCCATCACGGTGCCACGCACTGTATTTGAAACCAGTACCATGAGCGAGAAAAATGCCGGACGGCTACTGGCGTGGAGTCCCATGAAGAGTCCACCCAAAAAAACCGATAAACACACATTCGAGGTGAACAGGATAAAGGTTAAACCCATCATACCCAGCAAAGCACCCATTACCGCGCATATCATGATCCTGTTGAATCTGTCAGCGAGTGGCCCTCCGGCAAGCGTACCCACCAGCTGACCAGCAGCCATAGCTGAGAGAAGAGGGGCGAGCTGCGATGTGCTCAATATGTAGCTTAAAATCAGGAAAGCTGGTAAGTATGTGGCGACAACCCAAAAAGCTGCCTGCAATACAGTGTTGGCCATTACTGTTGGCAGGAAGGTTTTCTCGCGAAATGCTTCTCTAAAACTGGAGAGGTAGGCCATACCCTCGTCTGACTGGTGAGGTCGTGGCGGCGGCAGAACAACAATGACAGACAAGACACTGGCTAAGAGAAAGAGTGCCAGCACCTGGAAACTCCAACGCCATCCCAGATTACCGGCGATGAGCACCGCCAGCGGTACTCCGACTAAATTTGCTATCGGGGTCGCAGTATTCACTACGGCCATCATCCGGCCATGAATGCTGGCCGAGTAGTACTCACCAACACAGGCCAAAATATTCGGCCCAACCATAGCTCCACCCAATCCAGCCAGGATACTGACCACGATGAGCATCCATAAACTGTGGCTTACACCATAGCCGAATAGTGAGACACCAAGAATGGCTAGCCCAACTACTACCATACGCTTGTGCCCCATGCGGTCAGACAAAGGACCTATCAGCAGAGCTAGCAGAGCCCAGCTCACCGCGGTAATGGTAGTCAGTTGCCCGATAGCGGCCACGGTGGCGCCAAACTCCTTAGACAGGTCAACAAGCAAGGCGATAATCAAACCGATGAAGGTAAAAAAAGTAAACATGCCAGAGGCCAGTGTGGCGGCAATAAGAGCTAAGTTACCTTGTATCTTAAAAGTCATTTCTTTAACGGGTTCTTCTCTGCTGGGAGCAGATTACCAACAGTATAGCACGCCAATGTCATTGGCAAAACGTCACCACGAATGCGATAGATGCCCGGCGTCAACCAAAGCACCCCACTCACGGAATAGAGGTAGTATGCAGAAGGCGCTGGCTGTGTAGCGGAAGAATGACGTCAGCTATTTGCCTAATCTTCATAATGCTCTCGTAGGCCTTAAAAGGGTCCGAGTGTATGCCAGGGACAATAACTCCCTCGTCGCTGAAGTTCTCATCTATGGCACACAGGCCGCATATCACCACTTTACCCTGCTCGGTAGCCACGGCAACGGATTGGCTCCCCGGAGTATGCCCGGGTGTAAAAATCACTTCCACGCCGGGAATGATTTCGCTATCACCCCTGATTGTTTCAAAGTTTAACCCCTCGTATAGCTGCGGGTGATACCGGTAAGCACATGACGGGTGGGGATTTCTGATAAATCTTAGCTCCTCTTCTTGCACCACGAATTTTGCCTTGGGGAACTTCTTTGCGTTTAAGATATGGTCGGTATCAAGATGGGTCATGATGATAGTCTTAATGTCTGACGTTAAGAGACCAAACCTGCCCAACGACTCCTCGATAGAAGCAATATCTTTAAATTCTCCATGAGGAACTCTGAAACTTAGGTATTTTGGGAACTCTTCAGCAGAACAGCCCACGTCCACCAAAAGCGGTTCCTCTGCCTCAATCAGCCAGGAATAGACCGGGAACGATATCTTTTCCCCGTAGTTCGCCAGGACAAGATAAGTGAAGGCTCCCTTGTCCAGTGTCAGGGTACATAACGGAAGCGGATGAATCTTATGGTACGGCATACCAACACCCCCTTTACTTGGTTACCGAAGTGTTTTGTGCGGGTCATCCTAGCTAACCAGCATGACTGATGCACCTATACCGAGACCCGATTAGATGAAAGCCGTGCCGCCGTCAACCATAATACTCTGGCCGCAGATGAACTCACTGTCATCCGAGGCCAGAAAGATGACGGTACCTATTACGTCCTTGGGATACATATCCTTGGGGACACAACGCTGTTTTCTAATATTCTCCTGCCGCTCTGGAGATATATGACCGGTGGCGATAACTCCCTCACTCATCGTTCCGCCGAGAGCTATTGAATTAACGTTGATATTCTGACCAGCCAGTTCACGGGCCAGTCCCCGGGTAAAGCCGAGAACGCCGGCTTTAGAAGTAACATAATGGAGAAGCCCGGCACGACCGACATAAGCCAGACTGGAAGCGATATTGATAATCCTCCCCTTTCCTTGAGCTTTCATGTAAGGCACCACCGCCTTCGAGCAAAGGAACAGGCCTTTCAGGTTCACCGCCATCGCCCTATCCCATTCTTCCGTACTTATTTCTTCCCACGGTTTCGTTCCCAGAGCGACGAAAAGTGCCGCGTTGTTTACCAGGATATCAATCCGGCCAAACCGGCCATAAGTCTTTTGCGCCATTTCCAGGGTGCTCTTCTCGTCCGAGACATCAGTGTTGAGGGCCAGGGCTTCTTTCCCCTGCCTTTCAATTTCTCTGGCTACCTGCTGTGCCCCTTCGAAGTTTATGTCAGCAGCCACTACCCTGGCTCCCTCACCAGCCAGAGCGAAGCAATACTCCTTACCAATGCCGTAACCACCTCCGGTTACAATGGCAACCCGGTCCTTGAGCTTCATTGTTTCCTCCTCTGTTTTTTATCAGCGCTTAGTCATGGGGGTTTACCATGCCTTACTGCGGCCACAGGTCAGGGACGACAAAAGCCAGGTCTAAAGCCCGGAGAGTCTCCGGTTGGGGTCTGCCGCTAGCCCGGTCCCAGCCCATCTCCCGGTAATAGATATCCAGCATCTCATCCAGCACCGGGGCGATGCTTTTACCCTCAGCCGGGCCGTCCGGGATTACCGAGCCGTAACGCGGCGAAGGTGCTTCTACCTCAGGCGTATAGCCATGGCGGATGTTGAAGGCACGAAGCAGATTAACTGCCCGCAGCCCCACCGGCACCAGCTCCTGCCAGGTAACATCCCAGCCGGTGGCCGCGTTTACCATGCCCACCAGTAGCTCAGGCACTTCCTTGTTGGACAGACGGCATATTCCAAGGCAGTCGATTAACGGGGTAACCCCCCTGACCCTGACTACCAGGGAAGCAATCTCCTTATGGGAGAACTGGCCACTGGGCTCGCTCACTCCCAGCAAACCCGCCCGCGGCATGATGTGGAGTTCGGAACTACCGGTATTTGATACGCAGTGGTCGAGCAAGTAAGGCCAGGCGCGGCGGTGGTCGTGACCCACCGGCGTGGTACCGCTTTTGGTATGAATGGCAAATTCGGTAGCATCACCACCAATGCTCCGTGCGGCTCTCATCGCTCCTTCCGCCAGCCTGTCGCCGATACCCTGGCGACGGGCAATCTTATTTATCATCGCCCGCACCGCTTCCACGTTCCCCCAGGTCATCTCCAAACCATCGGTATCTTCTCTGGTGAGCACCCCTTTCTCGTAGCCTTCCATCACCATCCCCAGCACCCAACCGGTCTCATTAATCTCCAGACCAAGGCGGTCAACCTCGTTGCAGAGCGCGGTGGCGGCAAGGCCATCCCAGATACCTATTTGAGTCCCCAAGGCCGCATAGCCTTCATACTCGGGCTCTTCACCCTCCGCACCGGCATAGGGACCTTCGGGAATACGTATCAGGTAACAATGATGCATCTGACAGGCCCAGCAAGGATGAGACCGAACTGCCTTGAGTCTCTCTCTCAGGAACTCAGGGCTAAAGGTTTGAAGCTGCTCCTCGGTCATCGGGGACACGGTCGTGGTACAGTTCTTAAAGGGAGTACCGAGGCCAAAACGATGTTTGCCAGATGAAAGAGCCTCCATGAGCCCCAGAGTACCCCACAGATACTGCGGAGACCACCAGCGGTCTTTCTTTATTAGTTCAAGCATCTGCTTGCTCAGCGAGGATAGCCTTTGCCTGTCAAATACCTTCACGGTGCCTTTCCCCCGAGCCACCGCGATAGCCTTCAGGTTCTTTGAACCCATGACTGCTCCAGAACCGTTATGGCCCGCCACGTGACCCCGGTCGCCAACCAGTGCCGCAAACCGCACCAGGTTCTCCCCAGCGGGGCCGATGCCGAAGACGCTCATCGCCTGGAGGCTGTAGCCCAACTCATCCTTGATTAGCTCCTCGGTTTCCCAGGTATCCTTACCGGCCAGGTGTCTGGCATCCCTGAGCTCCGCCTTGCCGTCGTGTATATAGAGGTAACAAAGCTCTGGGGCCTTACCTTGGATAACGATGCCGTCAAAGCCAGCAAACTTGAGATAGGCGCCGAAGTTCCCGCTGGCCTGGGTAGAAGTCGCCCCTTCGGTCAAGGCACCTTTGGTAACCACGCAGAAGTTACCTGAGCCCATTACCCTGGTTCCGCCCAGTGGCCCGGAGGCGAGGATAAGGCGGTTTTCCGGGTCAGACCACTTTACGCCGGGCGGGACTTCATCGTAAAGAATGCTTGCCCCTAGACCCATGCCGCCGAGATACTTCCTTAACACAGCCGGGGACTCACCCTCCGTGCTAAATTGATTCTCACTGAGATTTACCCGCAGGATTTCCCCGGCGTACCCATGAATCTGCTCCATTTGAACCTCCTTTACAGAACCGGCCAATCTGAAGTACCCCCACAATGCTCATTGCTATATTAAAACCCCCGTCATTTAACTGTCAATACCAACGACTTATCTTAGAAAGTATTGACTTAGAACCGACATATTGCTAGAATATCTGACTGCCAATCTTGTGCACTATAGATGAAAATGCGGAGAAACTGAACCAAGGCATTATCTACTGGCGAATCCAATCAGCAAAGTTTAAGGAGTTCTAAAATGGGAAAGAAGGATATTACCAGTTGCCGGGGGTGCCTGGAGTTCCTAAAGGAACAGGGTGAGCTTTTGGTTATCGACAAAGAGGTTGACCCCATCTTTGAGATTGCCGCCCTGACTAAGGCCCTCGATAACGGTCCGGCACTAGTTTTCGAAAAGGTAAAAGGCTACCCGGAACATAGAGTAGTTAGCAACCTGCTTTCCCGGCTGGAGCGCATGGCTAAACTGTTCGATGTTCCTGAACCGAGGGAGGTAAAGTTTGCCTTCACCAGGGCAATTAAGGAGCCATTGCCACCGAAGATGGTAGATGGTGGGCCCTGCCAGGAAGTCGTCATCACCAAAGATATCGACGTTTTGGGGAAACTACCGCTCATCCAGCAGACCCCGAAAGATGCCGGGCGGATTCTGAGCGGCGGGAATGTGCTCATCAGCGGCGATGACATCGGCCACTGCGTCACTTACAAAAGGACGCACTTCCGGGGGAACGACTGGGCAAGCATGGCCTTTAACCCCGGCAGTCACTTTGAACACTGGGTGCTGGAACGCAGGAAGGAGGGGAAGAACCTGCCGCTAACCATCAACATCTCTCCCTCCCCAGCGGTCCAGTTCGTGGCTGGCGCTGGTTCGCTACAGATAGGACTGCCGACAGGTAGCGATGAGCTTGGTATTGCCGGAGGAATGCAGGGAGCACCCGTGGAACTATGCCGGGCAGTAACCGTGGACGCCTATGCCATCGCCAACTCTGAATATGTCATTGAAGGCTACATAGACACCGGACAGGTCGTCCGGGAAAACGTCGAGGCGGAAAAAGAGCCAGAGGTACCGGCATTCTTTTTCCCGGAGGGTATGGGGTACATGGGAAGAGCCCGCTCTACCTATAAATTTCAGGCCACCGCCATTACCCACCGCCAACAATCCCCCATCTTTTATGCCCCGCTGGCGACCACATTTGAGGCCATCTACGTACAGACACTTCCCGTGCACGCCGTACTCTACGAACTACTAAACCGGCAGTGGCCGGGACTGGTCACCGACGTAAACTCGCTGCCCGGTATGAAAGTAAGCGGCGCCATCATCCAGGTAAACGTCAGGCGGAGAAGGGATGAGGAGCACATAAAAAACCTGATATTGGCGGCGCTGGCTGCCTGTAACATCCTGCAAACCGTGCTCGTGGTTGACCAGGACGTCGACATTTACGACGCCGACGAAGTCGTCTGGGCATTAACTACCCGGCTTAACCCCAAAGAAGATGTTATCCTGGTGCCGTCCGGCGGCAAATCAAGCAACCTGCGGCGGGGACTTACCACCCCTTCCGGCGACTGGCGAACCGGTATTGATGCCACCATACCCTACGAACAAAAACCGCTGTATGCGCGGGGTGAGCCAATCTCGCCGGTCGACCTGAACAAGTGGCTGGGCCGGGATGAACTGGCCAGGGTACGAGCTCAGCAGAGCGAGTATGCCAGGCTACTAGCAGAAAAAATGGTGTAGCCTCTGCAACTGGTATTCTAGCCCCTCCTTCTGAAAAGAGAGAGCAGCCAGAGCAGACCGATTATGCCGATGAAGGGGAATGGCTGAGATGTCCCACCTCCACCAGTACCGGTAACGGCGGTTGAGGGGGCAGTGGGTGGTTTCAGCGGCGCTATTTCTTCAGCGGATATTTCATAGACAGCCAGTTCAACATTGATAAATTCCTTGGGCATCCAGCCCAGAGGGTTATTGCTGGCGGTTGCCTCCGCCCAGACCCACCCCGTCTCACCATCTACCTTAAGAACTGTGGGGGTCTTCTCATAACCGGGCAGATAGACCAGTGCCGCAGTGTGACCCGGGACCAGCGCTATAGCGGAACGGTATCCGGCGCCCTTATACATAACTGCCAGCAGCACTGCGGTATCTTCGCAATCGCCATACCCAATCCCGTTTTGGACAACGATTGCTGCCAGCTCATCCGCATTCTGGGCAAACTCGTCATGCTCAAACAGGTCCTTATCCGGGGTATAGCGCACCCTGTCCCGTACAAAGTAAAATATTGCCTCTGCCCGCTGTGTTTGGTCTGGATATTCTTGTGCCTTCCGCTCGCCTAATTCGAAAGCCAGGGCAGCATTCTCCCCCAGGCTCTCAAAGGCGATGACCGGACGAAAACCCGACCTCGATATTTGATAGAAACCGTCTTTACCCATGGGTCGGGTTCGACATATTTCCCAGTCATCAAAAACATCGCCGTCCGCCTCACGGAAACCCGATGACGGGTGCGCTGACACGTAACCGGTAGCTGCCAGCCCGGCGACCAGTACCACTATTATGCTTACGAAAACCTTAGTCCTGTTCATGGGTTTGTTCCTAAAAGTTGTACATCAAGGCAAGTAGGACGGGCTTGGCCTCCCAATAACTATTCTGCCCCTTTTTAAGAGAGGTATTAAGGATGTGGGGCTAATACAAATAATTCAATCCTTTCATAGTGGTGTTGTCAGTGCGGCATGAAGTATCAGCCCAAAAAAGACAAGATAGCCAAAGGCATAAATACCCACGGCTACCGGATGGTCACCAATGCTGGTAAACGGTATTTTGGGCGTCAGCTTGTCAAGGACGCGGAATAGCGCGATACCGACCAGCAGGCTTATCAGGAAACATATGGCTAGTATTCCCCAGGTTCTGAAATTGAAAATGTAGGTCAGGACTGAGCCACCGACCGCACTGTATGCAGTGGCGGCCCCATGGATAACCAGACCAACCAGGATAAAAAAGCCAGCAATGAATAGTCCGGTGGCAATGGGGTTCTCTCCTATGCGCTGGCGCTTGGGAATACCAGGGGTTAGCGCATCCATTACCCTGATACCAAGCCACGCTAAAAAAGTGGCGACGATGACCAGCACCAGGATTCTGGCCACCCACAACAGAACAATTACCCAGAAAGGAACGGCTAGACCTATCTCATAGGACATATCCTTTGCCTCCTCCCCAATTAAGCAAACCCCTTATATACCGGGGTTTCCCATAACCGGCTACTACGGCTATGTTAAACCCCGACTCGCTGGCTGTCAAGGTCTCTGACAAGCCCAAAACCAATGCTCTCCATGAACAAAACCATGGTGGAGGCAGGGGTACTTGTTTCTTATATCTGGTCTCGCCATGAAAGTATGGCACTAACTTTTTTACACCATTAACGTTATAATATAGGGTAAGTACGTATTAAATACATAACAGTGAGAGGCTTTACCATGCGAATCGCAAAGATAATACTGGCACTATTGGTACTATTCTTGGTTAGTGGTTCCTTCCTGAGCTGTGGGGCTGAATCGGACGCAACTTCAGCACCGGAAAATCAGGTAGTAACAGTGGAGCGAGGGAACCTGACCATAGATATAACTGCTGCCGGCAACCTGGCATTATCCCTTACCGAAGACCTGGCTTTTGAGGTATCGGGAACGCAGCTAGAGCCGCTGACGGTGGAAGAAGTGCTGGTGGAAGAAGGAGATACTGTTGAAGAGGGGCAGGTGCTGGTCACGCTTGATACCACCGCTCTGGAACAAAAAGTTATCTCCAGGGAGCAAGTAGTAAAGACGGCAGAACTGGCGGTCAGAACCGCCGGACTATCCGTTACAACCGCTGAAATTAACCTCCAGATTGCCAAGGATGCTGAAGAAACTGTGAAAGCGGCAGAAATCGATTTAGAGAAAGCCATCGACAGCTATAGGAAAATAACCTACCCCTATGACTATATAACTTTTGCCTTCAACGTTCCCGCGGCGATAGTCGCTGTCCATGAAGCCGAGCTGCGACTGGAAGAAATAAGAGCCGGGCTGGAATTAGGGCCAGGTTCTGATGAGTATGGCGAGATATGGCACCGGCTTACGTTAGCTCAAGAGAACCTGGCACAAGCCAGGGAAAGGCTGTCCCGGGGAGTGGGGGTGGAACAATTTGTTGAATATGGTGATACCCCACCACTGGCAGTAGAAGACTTCTGGACGCTGAGAGCCGCGCAATTGTCCATGGAGAAAGCCAAAATTACTTTGGAGAAAGCCAAAAGCAGCTTCCAGAGTGGCCTGGACAAAGCCAACATTACTTTGGAGAACGTGAATATTGCTCTAGAGAAAGCAAAGTTGTCTCTAGGGGAAGCAAGAGATGACCTGGATACAGCTAAAGATGAACTGGAAAAGGCAGTAGTAGTTGCCCCCTTTGCTGGCTTTATTACCAGGGTAAACGTTGACGGCGGTGACGAGGTAAGAAAAGGTACGGTGGCAGTGCAACTTGCTGACCCCGATAAATTTGAAGCCGAGGTTATGGTCGGTGAGATGGACATTTTGCAGTTAAAGCTGGGAGACTACGCCAGCGTGCAGGTGGACGCCATGCCCGAGATTAACCTCCCGGCTAAAGTCACCCACATTGCCCCGACAGCTACCATTCAGGCGGGGGTAGTGAACTATAAAGTAAAGATTGAGGTGGAATCACGCCAACCTGTCCAGCGGCAACAGCCAGAGGCAAGGCCGGAGAATATTATCGAGCGGCTGGATAGGGCGGTAAAAGCAGGACGCATTTCACCAGAACAGGCGGAACAGATGAAAGCGCGATTGAAACAGCTGGATGCGGCCGTGGAGGCAGGCAATATTACGCAAGAACAGGCGGACCAGATAAAAGAGCGTATGGCGCAGGGGCCAGGGCCAGGCCAAGAGCCAGGAGCCAGGATGGTGCCTCAAGACTTTCAGCTCAGAGAAGGCCTGACTGTCACCGTAACTATAGTGGTGGACGAGAGGAACGACGTGCTGCTGGTACCCAATAGGGCAATTACTCGCCGGGGGCAGGAGACCTTCGTTCAAGTGATGAATAATGGTGCCACCGAGGAGCGTTCGATAAAGACCGGCATCAGCAACTGGCAATTTACCGAGGTAACCGATGGGCTCGGTGAGGGCGAAGAGGTGGTTATTTCCCAGGGGACGGCAACTACGTCGCAGGAGCCTGCATCAAGAGGCGGAATGCCGTTCATACCCGGGATGAGGAGGCCACGCTGATGATTCGCTTACAGGACATAACCAAAGTCTATCCCATGGGCAAACGAGAGCTGACCGTACTCAACGGGGTCAATATCCATATTGAACGGGGCGAGATGGTGGCAATTATGGGACCCTCCGGCTCGGGCAAGACGACTCTCCTTAACCTTGTTGGTTGCCTGGATATACCAACTTCAGGCAGCTACTACCTGGAGGATAGAGAAGTTAGCCGCCTCAGCAGTGGTGAACTGGCCCAGGTCAGAGCGCAGAAGGTTGGCTTTGTCTTTCAGACTTTCAACTTGTTGCCCCGTCTTTCCGCACTGGCTAATGTTGAACTTGGAATGAGGTACTGGGGCAGAAGCGACCGTAACCGCGCGATGGAGGCACTGGCCTGGGTTGGGCTATCTGACCGCGCCCATCACCGTCCCACCGAGCTTTCGGGTGGAGAGCAGCAGAGAGTTGCCGTGGCCCGGGCGCTGGTGAAAAACCCGCCCCTGATTCTGGCTGACGAGCCTACCGGCAACCTGGACAGCCGCTCCAGTGAAGAGATAATCTCCATACTCGCCACCATGCATAGAGAGCAGGATATTACCCTGCTTATAATCACCCACGAAGCCGACATTGCTCACCGCTGCCAGCGTATCATAACTTTCAAGGATGGCCAGGTTGTAGCGGAGGAAAAGGTATGAAGAAGTGGTTTGAACCATTATCCGCTGCCTGGGTCGGGGTGATTAGTCACAAGCTCCGCAGCTTTTTGACCATCCTGGGAATCGTTATTGGCGTGGCCGCGGTCATTGCCCTGATGTCCATCGGCAGAGGTGCCGAGGCAGAAATCGTCTCCCGTTTCGAAACTCTCGGGTCAGACCTCATTCTGGTCCGCCCCGGAGCGAGGATGCAGGGAGGAGTCAGGAGTGCTGCGGGCAGTACCGCCACCCTGACCCTGGAAGACGCCGCAGCAATAGCCGAACAGGTTCCCTATCTAACTTCGGTTGCCCCCTCCTTCTCAAGGTCGCTCCAGCTGGTCGTCGGTGGCGAGAATATGAACACCCAGGTTACCGGGATAACCACGGAGTACCTGCAGGCACTCAACTTGAAGGTAGCCGACGGTTCTTTTATCTCCGAATACGATTACCAGCGCGGCGCCAGGGTAGCTGTGCTCGGCGCCAACGTAAAAGATACGCTGTTTGAGGGGACTGACCCCATAGGGCAACCACTGCGGATGGAGAGGAGCATCGTCCGCGTCATCGGCGTTCTGGAGAGCAAGGGAGCCATGATGAACTCGTCTGATGATGCCATCCTGATTCCCCTGACAACTATGCAGCAGATAGTTGCCCAGCCACGAACCAACCGCGGCGAGCGCGTGGTAACATCCATTGCGCTGACGGTAAACGACAAGGAACAGGCCAGTTATGTCGCTGACGAAATAACCGCACTACTTCGCTCCCGCCACCAGCTTGGTTCCGGTGTGGATGATGACTTCAGGATTACAGCCATGGAGGAGATAGCCAGCATGCTCTCGGAAGCAATAGGCACGATGACCCTCCTTTTAGGTGCTATCGCAGCCATTTCACTGCTGGTGGGGGGTATCGGCGTGATGAACATCATGCTGGTATCGGTGCTGGAGAGAACCAGAGAGATTGGCATCCGTAAGGCGCTGGGAGCCAGGGAGCAGGATATCTGGAGTCAATTCCTGATTGAAGCGGCGTTCCTGACGTTTGCCGGTGGTATCATTGGGGTTATCCTGGGCTGGTCAGTCTCATATGTTGTTAACAACATGGGACTAATGACGACCGTGGTTACGGCGGATATTGTTTTCCTTGCCGTGGGGGTATCCGTTGGCATTGGCCTATTCTTCGGCTTCTATCCCGCCTGGCACGCCTCACGCCTTAACCCCATCGACGCCCTGAGGTCGGAATAGTCCACCGCTTATTCTTCCCGACGAACTTTATGGCGACCGAATTGATGCCATAATATCATGGTTATTTCCCAGCCTTCAGCTCAGGGAGATAGGTATTCACCGTATTGACCGAGATGGCGAAGCCAACACCCTCTATGCCAAATCCTACCATTTTGGCGGAAACCACCCCGATAACCTGGCCCCGGAGGTTAAGCATTGGTCCGCCGCTGTTCCCGGGGTTAATGGCTGAATCCGTCTGCACCCAGGTGATATTTCGGCCACTATCGAATTCTATTGCCGAGACCAGGCCGCTGGTAACCGAGACACTTTCCGCCTCCAAAGGGTAGCCAAGTACTACCACCTGCTGACCTAACTCCCCCTGACTGAGGTCCCCCATTTCCAAGAAGGGCAGGTCGGTGGCCTCGATTTTGACGATAGCCAGGTCGCGCACCAAGTCCCTTGCCTGTACGGTACCGGTATAGCTGGTGCCGTCCTCCAGGTACACGGTTATCTCCTCGGCGCCGCTTATCACGTGGTTGTTAGTCAGTATCAAGCCGCTGGGGTCAATAATGAAGCCCGACCCTGAGGTCAGGTCAGTCTTGATGCGCACCACTGCCTTACGCGCAGCGGCGGTCACCTCTCGTGTTGTCCTGGCCTTGAAAGTGCTGACATTGGGAATGATTACCGAGGCTTCAGTGACCTGGACACCACTCTTGCGAGGTGCCCAGCTAGGACACCGGTCATTAGCACGGGTTTTGGTAAGACGGGTTATATTGCTGCCATCCGCATCCATTATGTAGATTTCCCCCCGGGTTGGGTAGTCCTCCGTAGCCGGGTCAGCTGAGACGAAAACAATCTTGCTACCATCGTGGGACCAGGAAGGTTCCGTGTAATCTTTTCTTAGAGTCCGGGTGAGCTGACGCATGTTGCTACCATCAGCATTCATCACCCAGATGTTGTATCGTCCATCTGCGATATGAGGGCTTCGGCCGAATACAAAAGCAATCTGAGTGCCATCGTGGGACCAGACAGGACAGGTCTCATCAGCCAAATCAAATGTTGCTAGGGGCTTGGGGTCAGAGCGGCCATCGGCATTGATTACATAGATGTCCCCTCTAATTTGGAGCCCGGGGCGGAAAGCATACACGATCCTGGTACCATCGGGAGACCAGGCGGGCAGCCATTCATTTCCGTAAGTGTTAGTGAGCTGCATCACATTACCCCCGTCCACATCCATGACATAGAGGTCCGTGTTGACGATGCGTTCTTTAACCACGGTGCCTTTGATGAAGGCGATTTTGCTGCCGTCGGGAGACCAGGCGGGCTGTATGTGGGCAACTTCTTGGCTGTTTGCAATAAGGTGGAGTCTGTGGCTGCCATCGTCGTTCACCACCAGGATTCCGTGATTGACGTGGTAGGAATCGTAGACCACGCGCCGACCGTCAGGAGACCACGAGCACCGCCATTCTGGTTCGGACGTAGTCGTGAGACGCTCGACGTTGCTACCGTCTATGTCCATAACGTAGACGTCCCTCTGTTTATCATTCCGGTCAGAGATGAAAGCGATGCGGTCGGGCCTCACGGTGACGCTGGCGGTGCCCGCGCGGGTGATACCATCCTGGGTGGCCTCAGCCTGAACCGTGTCCTCAAAGTCACCGGGACCGTCTCCAGCAGTGAAGAGGCCATTGGCGGCAACGGTGCCACCACCGTTCTGCACGCTCCAGGTGAACTCCAGGCCAGCGATGCGGTTGCCATACTGGTCCGCCCCTACGGCCACGAACTGCTGCGTCATCTCCATACCGATGTCTGCCGGACTGGGGGCAATCACCACCTGCTCCAGCGGGCCCGGCGTGACGGTAACCGTAGCCGCGACGGTGCGCACCTGTTCTCCCTGCGTCACCTTGACTTCAACCTCGCCGAAAGCACCGGCCACTTCGCCTGCCGAAAAAACACCCGCCTGAGTTAGGGAACCGGCATCCTCGTCGGTCAAGGTCCAGACCAAGTCCACCTCGCTCAGCTGGTTGCCGTACTGGTCTTTGGCCACAACCTCAAGCTGCTTGGTTTCCCCGGCGGCGACCTCAATCGGAGGAAGGGTCACCGTGTCCGGGGGACCGGGGTCCACGGTAATGGTTTGAGTCGCCGTACTGGTTTGCTGCGGTTCCCCTTTCTTGATTGCCTTCAGGGTGACTGTGTGCGTCCCGGCCTTGGTGTACTCGTGGGCAACAGTCTTCTCAGTTGTGCTAGTGGTCCTGGTGGCCCCGTCGCCAAAGTCCCACTGGAACTCGTCAGCATTCTGAGACATATTGGAGAACGTCACCATCAAAGCGGCCTCCCCGCTGGTGACACTGGCCTCAAACTTGGTCTGCGGCGGCTCAGCCAGCGAGGGCTCAACTGGCGGTGCCCCTACCTGCGGCAGCTCAGCCGGTGGTGCTCCACTACAGGCAGTTAAGAGTAGAATGCAGACGAAAAAACCGGTAAGAACCAGCGGTTTGAGGTAAAAACATGGGCCGAAAATGTAACTAAATGTCCTACGACCGTGCTTCATCTTCCACCTCCTCATCTTAGTTCGGAACAATCAAAAAGGGCACCAGCCATCGCCATAGCAGTTAGCGATTTCAGCGCCCTTTTCTTCATCCCCTCGGCCTCCCGCTCTATTCGTCTTTTCCACTGTGCTGCTGCTTCTTCCCTTGTTATCTTTGGTCATAACGGGTTATGTGCTCCTCTTTGCGAAAGAATCCTTTAACTTTGCGAAAGAGCCCTGTAAACGAATTTTCAGGTTTCGCTGAGTTATCTACCAGTTCCCTTCCGATAAATCTGCTAATCTCACTGGCTAGATGAAGCATGTTCGCTTTGTTCGTAGTGTCGTCAATCTCAACCTTCTCACCAATATCAAGAGATACCTTCCATGCGTCATACGATGTTGACACGCCGTGTGGACTACCTGCACCACCCCCTGATGTCTGTTGTTCGTAGTCTATTACTACACTTCTTATGTCTGAAAATAGGATGACACGCTGCCTGCTGGCCAAAAAAAAGGAGCGCTTGCTTATTGTAACAGTCTGGGTGAGTTTATCTATAACAATCCTGGTACCAATGAGTGTCCGCAGAGTAGCCAATATCCCCACAACTCCAGCTACACTAAAAAGTATCCTAATCGGTATGATGGGGATGATTTGGACAATGATGCACCATACGATAAAAAATACAAACCTGAATGTCCCCCAGAATCGTTCGCTGATGGTAGGTCCGATTGCTATATGCTGCTCATCTTGTTCTTTGATTTCCACTGCTCTCCGCCAATCCATATATTAGGTTGATGGCTACTCAAACCAAAAAGGGCACCAGCCATCGTCATCAAACAACGGTTCCGGTGCCCTTGATTTACCACGCTACTTCCCCCTAACCCACCCTTTAGCTATTCAGTTTTTCAGGTTCATTTCCCACGTTGGGACTTGATTATAGTCCTCGTATACGATATTGTCAATACCCCAGAAAGGGTCAAAAAGCGTGTCAGCGCCGGCAACGCTGGTGATTGTGCCTCAACCCTCATTTGCATTATTAAGGGATAGAAATCATAATATTTAGTAAGAAGGTGTTAGCTGAATGCTTGAGGTAGCACGCTAAATATCGGTGCTTACTTTGAGGGGGTGCAAAATGAAGGGACTCATTATTCTTCTCCTATCATTGCTGGTGCTCGCCGGTGGCTGTGCGGCTGAGGCACCTCCTCCCAGAGGTAACTTCATCGAGGCGACATCGGCGGGAGATGCCGAAACCCTCAACTGGATTCTGGCAGTAGACAGCGCTTCCCATGGCTATGCGGGATTCGTCCTGGGCAGCCTCGCTACCTACGATAACCAGTGGAACGTGGTCCTCCGCCATTTAGCCCATCCGGTAGAGGTCTCTGAAGACGGCCTTACTCATACCATCACCATAAGGGACGACCTGAAGTGGAGCGACGGCACCAAGGTCACTGCCGAGGACTACGTATATACCTTGAAGAACCTGATGTTCTCGGACTGGCTGAACTACCCTTATAAAACCGACTGGCAGGAGACGGTCAACGGAGAGACAATATTCATTGAACCGGAGGTGGTCAATGATACCACCTTCGTCATCAAAAGGCAGACCGTCGACCCAGAATTCCTGGATAACGCTATCTATGGCTTGACCCCGTATCCCAAGCACATCGCGATTAAATACGAAGGCGATATCAAAGCCTTCACCCAGGCCGAGGAATTCAACAACCTGACCTACACCGGCAATTTAGGCCCGTACCGGGTCAAGGAATGGATTCGAAATGACAAATATGTGGTAGAGCGTAACCCGGACTTTTACCTGGGCCAGGACGACGGCTCTCCCTACTTTGAGCGGTATACCACCAAACTCCTCGGGACACCGGCGGCGCGTCACGCCGCCCTGGAGGCAGGTGACATTACCTATACCGGGATAGACCCGGAGCAGGTGGCCAAGTTCAAACAGATAGAAAGGATAAAGGTATACACCGTACCCACCAGCGGCTATCAGCTGATAACCTACAACTTCCGCAATAACGGCTGGGAAGGACTTAACCAGAAGAAAGTGAGGCAGGCACTCTCCATGTCCATATCGAAACAAGCAGTGATTAATTCCATACTGCTTGGCTTTGGCGACCCGGCTTTCAGCTTTATTCCCAAGCCCTCTCCCTGGTATACCGAGGAAGGGGTACCGAAGTTCGGTTTTGGCCCCCTCTACGACAAGGAAAAGGCAAAAGAGATGCTGTATGAAGCCGGCTATGGTATCAAGAAACCTGATGGAACAATAGTGGTTCAGGATAAAGATGGCCAGCCCATCAAGCTTACCCTGGCCACTAACTCAGGCAACAAGCTCCGGGAAGACATCGCCTTCCTGGTGAAGCAGGAACTGGCTGATATCGGCATCGAGGTAGAAATCAAGCTGCTTCCCTGGGCTACCCTGCTGAGACAGTACATGATGAATAAAGTCCCCGGTACCGATGAGGAGCCCAGGTACAATAACGGTCCTGACGCGGTGAGCGAAACGCCCTGGGACCTGATGGTGATGGGATTCTCAACCCACCCGATAGCCCCCTCGGGTTCAAGGGTATTCTTCATTACCGAGGGCGGGCTAAACTTCTGGGGTTACTCCAACCCCAGCGTTGATGAACTGTTTATCAAGGTCAGGTCAAGGGAAGCGCTGGACGAGGAAGCGCGCAAGAGGATGTACATCGAGATAAGCCAGATAATCGCTGATGACCAACCGGCCGCTTTCCTTTCCTTCCCCAGAGCTAACCCTGGCTTTCAGGGTAACGTTGAGGGTATTGACCCCGGGATGAGGATGGGTTGGAACTACCACAAATGGTATTTTGCTGAACCCTAACTTGTGGCCAACGGGAGGGCGCCATTGAAGAGGGCTGGACTACAGGGTTACATCATCAAAAGGCTTATCTATGCCGTACTCATTACCTGGGGTGTGGTCACCATCACTTTTATCCTGCTCAGGCTGGGTCCTATCTCCCCGGCCGATAAGTATCTGGCCAACATGTCAGCCAGGACACAGGACCCATCTCAAGTGATAGCGGCCGTTGAAGCCAGATACGGCCTGGATAAGCCGATATACGAACAGTATATAGACTACGTGGTCAACCTGTTTCGTGGCGACTGGGGATGGTCATTCAGCACCTCCATGCCGGTAATAAAGCTAATTCAACGGCACTGGGTCTACTCTTTTCAGCTTATCATCCTCAGCATGTTGTTCTCGGCCAGCCTGGGTATCTTAATCGGCGTCTACTCGGCGGTAAAGCAATATACCAAGACCGATTACCTCGCCACCCTCTTCTCCTTTATCGGCATATCCATTCCCAACTTCTGGCTGGGCATAATGCTCATTCTGGTGTTCTCAGTACAGCTGGGATGGTTCAAGACCTACTATGATACCGGCTTACCGATGTTTTCCCTGGCTAACTTGAAGGCACTTGTCCTGCCGGTGATTACTCTGGGCACGGGGATGATGGCCGGCTATACCCGATATGCCCGCTCCGCTACCCTGGACAATCTGAGACAGGATTTCGTTAGAACCGCCCGGGCTAAGGGGCTCCCCGAGAGGATAGTCATCGGTAAGCACGTGTTTAGAAATGCCATCCTGCCGATTATTACCATAATTATGTTCGACTTAAGTGGTGTCGTCTTTGGCGGAGCATATCTTACCGAGATTATCTTCGGCATCCCCGGGCTGGGAAGGGTATCCTTTAATGCCATCTTTGCTAACGACTATCCGGTAGTAGTAACGATAACCCTTATCGGGGCCATGATAGTACTGCTCACCAATCTGGCCACCGACCTGGTATACACCCGGCTGGACCCCAGAATACGGTATGACTGAGGAGCGAAATGGTCAGGCAAATCAGCAGCAAGGTCGGCGGACGGAAGAACCTGATATTTATCGGTTCACTTCTGGTATTGACTTCAGTCCTGCTCCTGGATATTTTTGTCGTTGACCGGATAATGCCACCCCTGGGGTACTTTTATCTCCTCGCCGCCCTGGTGGTCATCTTCTACGGACTATACCCGCTATATACCAATAGAAGGTTGACCCGGTATTACTGGGAAAGAACAAAACGGCACCGACTTTCCGTCTTCGGACTGGCCTTTATCATCTTTTTGATTGCCGTTGCGCTCATCGGCCCCTTTCTCACCCAGGACCCGACCAAGGTCAATTTCGACGAAAAGAACACACCGCCCCTGGGCTTCACCATTGAGCAGTCAATATATCAACGGGAAACCGGCGAATTTGTCACCAGAGAAATTCCGGGGACGAGGCAGCACCCTCTGGGAACTGACGACAAAGGTAGGGACATGCTGGCGATGCTGGTTTCCGGGGCCAGGGTATCCCTGCAAGTCGGACTACTAGCGACACTCATGGCCATCATCATCGGCACCATCATGGGCGTGACGTCCGCCTACCTGGGGGGCTGGAAGGATAATGTCCTGATGCGATTCACCGACATCATGATGACCTTCCCTTTCTTCCTGCTGCTGGTGCTCATCATCTTCATCTTCGGACCGTCCTTAAACTTCATCATCCTGGCCATAGGCCTCACCGGCTGGACGGGAACCGCCCGGCTGGTGAGGAGCGATACCCTATCCATCAGAACCAGGGACTTCGTCATGGCGTCCAAGTCCCTGGGGGCCAGCGGCGCACGAATCGTCTTCCGCCACCTGATACCTAACGTTCTCAGCTCAGTTATCGTCATCGCTACCCTGTCTATACCAGCCGTCATTCTGGCGGAAGCGGCGCTGAGTTTCATCGGGCTGGGAGACCCTACGGTCGCCAGCTGGGGAGTGGTTTTGAAGGCTGGACAGGAGAGTTTAGACACTGCCTGGTGGGTGGCGGTAGAGCCGGGGATTCTGCTTTTCCTGACCGTCCTCGCCTTTAATTTCCTGGGGGACGGTATTAGAGACGCTTTTGACCCCAGGAGTCAGCTTTAGGAGCCAAGGTGAACAATAATACGGTACTGGAAATCAGGCATCTGAAGACGTACTTTTTCACCCGTAATGGGGTGGTACAGGCCGTCAATGATATCGGCTTTAGCCTCCGCAAGGGCGAGAATCTCTGCCTGGTAGGGGAGTCAGGGTGTGGCAAGACCGCCACCGCGCTATCAATTCTACGCTTGATTGACAGCCCTCCGGGAAGGATACTTGACGGCGAGATACTATACCACGGCGAAGACCTGCTCCGCTGTTCCAGTGAGCGGCTGATGCATATCCGGGGCAACCGGATAGCCATGATATTCCAGGACCCGCAATCCTCACTAAACCCGGTGCTCACCGTCGGGGACCAGATAGCGGAACAGGTAAAGCTTCATCTCGGCTTGAAGCAGAAACAGGCGATGGAGAAAGCCTTACACCTGATGGAACAGGTGGGCATCCCCAGAGCCAGCGAGAGGATAAAAGACTACCCGCATCAATTCTCCGGCGGCATGAGGCAAAGGGTAATGATTGCCGCCGCGCTATCCTGTGACCCTGAGATTCTGATTGCGGATGAGCCCACTACCGCCCTCGACACCACGATAAAGACTCAGATTCTGGATATTCTTGGCGACCTGAAACAAGAAAGAAATATGTCCATTCTATTTATTACCCATGACCTTGGCACCGTGGCCGGCATTGCTGACCGGATTGTGGTGATGTATGGGGGGAAAGTAGCCGAGACCGGTACCGCGCTCGAAATATTTGACCAGCCGAAACATCCCTACACCGAGGGGCTGCTCAATTGCCTGCCTAGCATCTCAGCCCGAGGGGAGCGGCTAACCCCGATTCCGGGGATGATACCCAGTCTGATTGACCCTCCCAGCGGCTGTATCTTCCACCCGCGCTGCGAGCGGCGGATGCCAATCTGCACCAGGGAAAAACCGCCGGAGCTTAAAGGTTTCGGGGAGCACCTTGTGGCCTGCTATCTGTATTGAGCGTTAGCCCCTCCTCAAGACAAGACAGGGGATATTAAAAATGCTAAATGATAAACTGCTAGAAGTGGAAAACCTGAGAAAATATTATCCGGTTACCGCGGGGCTGCTCGCCAGGCAGATTGCCGAGGTAAAGGCGGTAGACGAAGTTTCCTTTTATATCAGGGAGGGAGAAACCCTGGGTCTGGTGGGCGAATCCGGATGCGGTAAGTCGACGCTGGGGAGAGCCCTGTTAAGACTGGAAGAGCCAACCTCGGGCCGAGTCCTCTACCGAGGGAGCGACATCCTGACCTGGGACAAGAAGCGGTTGAAGGAGTTCCGTAAAGAGGCTCAAATGATATTCCAGGACCCGCAATCCTCGCTTGACCCCAGAATGACCATCGGGGATTCTATTGGCGAGGCGCTGCTTATCCACGGCGTGAAAAGCGAGGCCGAGAGATTGGAAAGGGTGGAGGAGCTATTGCGGCGGGTTGGCCTGGAAGCCGAGCATACCGCGAGGTACCCCCACGAACTCAGCGGGGGGCAGAAGCAACGGGTAGGCATTGCCCGAGCTTTAGCGGTCAGCCCAAAACTCATTGTCGCTGATGAGCCAGTTAGCGCCCTGGACGTGTCCGTTCAGGCCCAGATTCTAAACCTGACCATGGATTTACAGCGGGAGCTCGGTCTGGCCTACCTGTTCATTGCCCATGACCTGGCGGTCATCGGGCATGTGTCAAATAGGATTGCCGTCATGTATCTCGGACAGATAGTTGAGCTAGCCGGGACTGCTGAGCTATTTGGTCAGCCCCTCCATCCATATACTGAGGCGCTACTATCGGCAGTGGCTATTCCTGACCCGCACCGGAAAAAGCGAGGGATTGCGCTGCAGGGTGAAGTGCCATCTCCGGTCAATCCCCCTCGTGGATGCCGCTTCCATACCAGATGCCCCAAGGTCATGAAAGTCTGCCGCCAGGAAGAACCGACACTACGGCCGCTGGACACAGAGCATCTAGTATCCTGTCACCTGTTACGTTAGGCTAAGCATCTTTTTTCAGCCTCCATGCCTTAGTTCACACTCCTCTTTCGGTGGTATGTTTGACAATCGTGCCCATAAGTGCTACAACTTAGCCTAAAACTACGAGCAGAAGCGTCCATGAAGGCTGGTGGCAAATGGAACCGGTTGGCTCAGATAGTTTAGGAGCACAGAATCCAGAGGGTGAGATGCAGAGGCAGCATCACGAGCTTGTAGCTTTGAGTCGCGTCTCGGCAGCGCTGAGTGGCCTGTGGGACCTGGACGCTATCCTCAGGGTTGCCCTGGATAACATGTTAAGCATTATGAACGGAACCATTGGCGGTATCCTGCTCCTGGATGAACAGACCCAAACGCTCTCCTACCGCGTCCACCAGGGTTTAAGTGCCAGATATGTCGAGGAAATGCATATCAGCCTGGGTGAAGGGATTGCCGGGAGGGTAGCGGAAAGCGGTAAGTCAGTTCTGTTGGAGGACATCTCCGCCGACCCACGCGCGGCCAAACCAGACCTGATAGGTACCGAGGGGTTAAAGGCATTCATCAGCGTTCCTCTCCGGGCAAAAGACAAGGTTCTTGGGGTAATAAACGTGGCCAGTCACATGCCACACCGCTTTAGCACAAATGACATGTACCTATTACACTCTATTGGGGACCAGCTTGGCGTGGCTATCGAGCAGGCGAGCCTGTACGAACGGCTGAGAAAGGCAAGGGAAAGATATCGCCAGCTTGCCCGGCAAACTTTAATGGCACAGGAGGAGGAGCGGAAGAGGATTGCCCGTGAGCTACATGATGAGACCAGTCAGGCGCTTTCTGGACTGGCGCTGCAGTTGCAGGCGCTGGTGGACATGGCTGAAATGGCTGGTAACCAGAGTCCTGACTTCATGGCCACGCTGAAAAAGGTGCAATCCTTAGCGGTCCAAGTACACACTGAGGTAAGTAGACTGATCGCTGACCTCCGTCCTTCCTTGCTGGATACATTAGGACTAGTTCCGGCCATTCGCCAGTACGCTGAGGCTAACCTTCGCCCCCTGGACATCAATGTGTCGGTAGAAGTCAGGGGGAAGCATAGGCGCTTGCCTACGGAAGTTGAAACTACACTTTTCCGCGTTGCCCAGTCAGCCATCGGTAATGTTGTTCAGCACTCCAGGGCGAAGAGTGCCACCGTCAACTTGGAATATCGGGACGATGAACTCTTGCTGCGCATTATCGATGACGGTCAAGGGTTTGATGTCTCAAAAATCACCGACATCGAAGACAGCGGGCGGGGCCGAGGGGTGTTCAGCATGAGAGAGAGGATCGGGTTTCTCGGTGGCACCGCCGGCATTGAATCTCAGCCTGGGCGGGGGACCACCGCTTGGGCAAGAGTTCCAATAGGTTCTAGTGACGAAGATGGACAAAATAAGAGTACTGGTAGTAGATGACCATACCATTGTGCGGGACGGCATTTGTGCCCTGCTGGCACTAGCCGGGGATATAGAGGTAGTGGGTGAGGCGGCCAACGGGAGTGAAGCGCTGGAGATGGTCAAGAAGCTGCAACCGAATGTGGTGCTGATGGATATGGCTATGCCCATCATGGGTGGATTGGAAGCCACCCGCCGGATACGAAGGGAATTCCCGAGAACAAGGGTGCTGGTTCTTACCCAATATGACGACAAGGAATACGTGTTCCCGGTTATTGAGGCCGGAGCCTCCGGCTTCATCAGCAAGGCAGCAGCATCTTCAGAGCTTGCCACCGGCATCCGCTCTGTTTACCGGGGAGATTCCTACCTTTCCCCATCGGTAGCCAAGCTCCTGGTAGAAGAATATCAACATGCCGGCGAGCGAGCCAGCCAGGACCCTTATGAGCAACTGACTGCCCGAGAGCGTGATGTGCTCAAGTTGGTGGCAGAGGGATATACCACTTCGGAAATTGCCGACTTGCTGAAAGTTAGTGCCAAGACGGTTGAAGGACACAGGACTAACCTCATGGCCAAGCTTGGTATCCACAACCGTATTGAGCTGGTCAAGTATGCCCTGCGTAAAGGTATCATCACTATTTGATGGTTTGGAGAGTACGCTAATCCCACCGACTCCAGCCAGGATACCCGACGAGCCTCCTGCCAAACCTTCCCTGCCAGTTAACCACCCACTTACCGACTCCTCACCAGCTCCGAACCAATAAACGGGGGGAAATCCCGGGAAATTCAAGGGTTTCACGCCTTACCCACTAAGGTGAAGCCCCGTTGTGCTCCGTTCGGCGTTGGTTCTATCCTAGTCAATAAAATATCACCAGTCGTGAGGCCTACATTAGGCAAAGTGATGGGAACAGCGTGCCGGAGGAAGGAGGATAATATGGAAAAGAACGCCAGAATTTTGATTGTGGACGACGATCTCGATTTCATACAAGCTCTAGAAGCGACCCTGGTAAACGAATCATACTCGGTAGTGACTGCCTCTGATCGCCAACAGGCCGAGGAAATGGTTCGCTCTCAAGAGCCTGACATGATTGTCCTGGGCACAATTATGCCCCGCGGAGACGCCTTCCTGTTCCATCAGTGGCTGAAGCAGACCCTGGGATTTAGCAACCTGCCTCTTATGGTTATCAATGCCCCGCCGGAGAAGCAACTGACCAAGGGCTGGCGGATGGAGGAGGGAATGCAGTGTGATGCTGAGGACTTTCTGGCCAGACCTGTTGAGCTGGCGGCACTGGTGCCTCGTATTCAGAAACTGCTGGATAAAGAGGCGGCGAAGAGGATTAGGGTGCTAGTGGTGGACGACCATGCGGTGGTCCGGGATGGTATTCGGGCAGTGCTGTCCCTGCAAAGGGATATACAGGTGGTGGGCGAGGCGGTAAATGGAAAGGAGGCGGTGGAGAAGACAAAGGAGCTTTTGCCTGACGTGGTGTTGATGGATATCGTCATGCCGGTCATGAACGGATTGGACGCCGCTAAGGAGATAAGCAAGGAATGCGAGCGGGCCAAGGTATTGATGTTGACCCAGTACGATGACCCGGAAAATGTTCAGGCCAGCCGCCAGGCGGGAGCACTGGGCTTTATCCCCAAAGCGGCGGCCAGTTCCCGGCTCCTAACCGGGATAAGGTCGGTGGCCCGAGGCGACCAGTCATGGATAGAATCGCTTACTAGCTGACCGTATCGCTAGAGCTATGAGAGGGTGCGATTGGAAGCAATTACGATTACGCTGGATGGGGTAGAGGTAAGTGGCTATTCAGGGATGACCATCTTGGACCTGGCCCAAGAGTCAGGCGTGGACATTCCTACCCTGTGCCATGACCCTCATCTCACCCCAAGCGGTGCCTGCCGACTCTGCTCGGTAGAAGACGAGCGCACCGGGGCATTACTCGCCGCCTGTGTTGCTCCGATAGCGCCGGGAATGTTAATCAATACCCGCTCACCACGGGTGCTGGAACGCCGGAAGACGATTATCAACCTCATGCTGGCCAGCCACCCTGATTCCTGCCTGGTGTGCGATAAGGGTAACCGCTGCCAACTGCGCAAGATAGCCTCGGAGATGGGCGTAGGGCTGGTAGAGTTTCAAAGAATTCCCCTGCCGGGTACTATCGAGGAAGTCAATCCCTTCATTGAAAGAGACCTCTCTAAGTGTATCCTGTGCGCCAAGTGCATTCGCGCCGACCAGGAGCTAGTCGTGGAGGGCGCCATCGATTACATTCACCGGGGGGCTGCTTCCAAACCGGCGACACTGAATGATATGCCCCTGGAGAAATCTGAGTGTACCTTCTGCGGAACCTGCGTGGCACTATGTCCCACCGGTGCCCTGATGGAAAAAGAGAGGACATACCGGGGGACGACTACAACCACCGTCGATACGGTGTGTCCTTTTTGCGGCTGCGGATGCAGCATTTCGCTCCAGGTCAAGGACAATCAGCTGGTACGGGCCACACCCGGCACAGAAAGTGCGGTGAATCGCGGCACACTCTGCGTCAGGGGATGTTACGGCTATGATTTCGTACACAGCCCGGAAAGATTGACCAGCCCCTTAGTTAAGGTTGATGATAGTCTTCAGCCAGCATCCTGGGAAGAAGCCTTGGACCGGGTAGTTGCAGAATTCAAACGAATAAAAGAAGAGCACGGTGCTGACAGCATCGCTGTCCTTGGTTCCTCCAAGTGCACCAATGAAGAGAACTACCTGCTGCAGAGACTGGCGCGGGGGGTCCTGGGCACCAACCATATCGATAACGGCAGCCGACTGTATAGCTCGGCCAGCAGAGTTGGCCTGGGATGGTCTTGCGGTTTTCCGGGCACAACCAGCTCCCTCGATGAACTCGAACAGTCGAGGGTAATAATGGTTATCGGGGCTAATCCGACCGCCTCAGCTCCGGCGGTGGGATATGCCATAAAACGTGCGGTTAAGTACCAAGGGGCCAAGCTGCTGCTGGTTGACCCCCAGCAAACAAAGCTGGCTCCATTTGCTCACCTCTGGCTAAGGCCTAAGGTTGGCACTGATGTTGCCCTCATAAACGGCCTGGCAAAGGTGATTATTGACCAAAGACTGTTTGACGAGGAGTTCGTAACCCGCAGGACGGACAATTTTACTAAACTGGCCACGAGCTTGAGAACATATACCCCGGAATACGTGGCCGAGGTAAGCGGTGTCCCCAGCAAGGATGTGCAGCTGGCCGCTCGCATCTTTGCCGGGGCCGAGCGGGCTTCAATCGTCTATGGTAACGGGATTACCCAGCATGTCACCGGTACGGATAGTGTCATGGCCCTGGCGAATGTGGCGATGCTAACCGGGAACATCGGGCATCGGGGAGGGGGCATCTTCGCCCTGCAACGCGAAAACAATGCTCAAGGAGCCTGTGACATGGGTAGTCTGCCCGACTTCCTTCCCGGGTACCAGGACATAGATGATGCTCAAGTGAGAAAGACCTTTGAGGAACGTTGGGAAGTCCGCTTGCCAACTAATGCCGGACTGACCGCCTTGGAAATGATGGAGCAGGCAGGAGCGGGAAAGGTCAAGGGAATGTTAATTATGGGAGAAAACCCGGCCGCAAGCTTTCCGTCCCCTTCCCTGGTCAGGAACGCCCTGGCTTCTCTCGAAGTCCTGGTGGTCGCCGATATGTTCCTCACGGAAACGGCGAAT